>RHMF01000070.1_pt1 | contig 36651 bp, 35 predicted proteins | sample 5365151 | NCBI WGS metagenome assembly RHMF01 (sample SAMN10266501, study PRJNA497801) | feces metagenome | isolation source: feces | host: Bos taurus | place: China: Prairie of Fairy Mountain | collected 2017-08-14 | reverse complement strand
TTTATCTTTCAATTTCTTTCAAATAATTGTCCAGTAAGTCAAATAATTCCTCTTTCGTGTTGACCTGAAATATCCTATTTTTAATTATTGCATTTTTATATAATCCTTTCATATAGTAAGAGGCCTGTTTTCTCATTTTAACTACAGCTATGTCTTCATCTATCTTATTTTTAAGCAATAATTCGCAATGTTTTTTTATCATTCCAATTTTTTCTTCCGCACTAACTTTTTTTGGCTCAATTCCATAATCAAGGTAGTCAACACATTCCTTAATTAACCAGGGATTGCCTAAAACTCCTCTTCCTATCATGATGGCATCACATTTTGTTTCATCAAGCATCTTTTTAGCATCATAACAGGTTTTGATATCTCCATTACCGATAACGGGTATATTAACAGCTTCTTTAACTTCTTTTATAAGATTCCAATCAGCTTTTCCTTTATATTCCTGGATTTTAGTACGTGGATGCACGGTCACTGCAGAAGCACCTGCATCTTCAAGTATTTTTGCAACTTCAACTGCATTAATGTTTTCAAAATCCCAACCGCTACGGATTTTTGCAGTAATGGGGACTGGAACACTATCTGCAATAGTACTTATGATATCATATATTTTATTGGAATCTTTCAGAAGGTATGCACCAGAATGTCCACGCAATGCAACTTTTCTAACTGGACAACCCATATTGATATCTATAATGTCTGGTTTAACAGTCTCACACAAGTATTCTGATGCATGTTTCAATGATTCTGCAGTTGAACCAAAAATTTGTTGTGATAGAGGTCTTTCGTAATCAGTCATATATAACATTTCCCTGGTTTTGCCGTTGCAATGGATAATTGCCTTGTCTGATATCATTTCTGTTTCAACAAGGCCACAACCCATAGATTTAGCAATACATCTGAATGATGAATCACAAACATCGGCCATAGGTGCTAAAACAATTTGATTGTCTATTTTTACATTACCTATCTTCCATTCCATATTATCACAGTTATAGAGGTTGTCGTTGATTGTTAATCTATTTTTTTTAAAAGTTAGTTATATCAGAAAATGTTAGGGGGATCATATTAAAAGTTATTTTAAAGATAAAAATAGTATGTTAAAGTGATATACTTTAACTTCTTCTTGCAGCAATAATTGCATTGTTAGGACATTGATCCACGCATTTACCACAGTCTACGCATGAAAAATATTTTACACTTGGTTTGTCCTCTTTATTGTCTATTGCTCCTGTTGGACAAAGTTGTATGCATAATCCTCCCTCAGGACATGCACTAATTCCATTGCATATATTTTCATCTATAGTTACTGCCATATTATTCACCTATTTCATTTTTTCAGAGAGTTGTTTTCCTCCAGTTCCCACGTTATCTGGGTGTGTTCCTCTGACTATCACAGTTATTGCTTCTATTGGCATGTCATATGCATCAGCAACTATTTGTGATACTTTTTCAATTATTTCCTTTTTTTGTTCTTTTGTTGCATTTCCAGGACCTTCAACTGTTACTACAGGCATTTTATTCACTCCTATTCTTCAGATACTGGTTTTCCAGCCACTCCTATATTTTCAGGTATATTTTCACGGATTATCATAGTAATTGTTTGTATAGGTAATCCATATGCATCAGCAACAACTTGTGACACATTTTCAATCATTTCTTTTTTTGTTTCTTTTGATAAATTTTTTGATGCTTCAACAGTTACAACAGGCATATTATCTACTCCCATTTTTCTTAGTTTATACTATATCTATCCTGTCTATTACTTTTTTCTATTGGTTCTGGCAGTATATTTTTTTTCATTATTGTAGTTTAATTGTTTTGTTTTAATCCAATTAAATTTAAAAATATTTTTTGAAAGGATTTTTTTTATCAATATACTCCTTTTTTCCCTTTTATAATTAAATTCATTTAATAGAATAACTTTTATTAATAATTGTCAATATAAATACAAATATATTTTATTATTATAGAATATTTGGAGAATGATTAAGATGAATAAAAAACTTCAATTTTTTGTTGTAGTTATTATTTTATTAATCTTTGGTTTATCCTGTTCTTATGCATCAAATCAAACTGATGATACGGGTTCTGATGCAATTTCAACAGATGTACCTAAAACTGATAATATAATAACTAAAACAACTGAATCTGATGTCAAGGCAGCTACTTCTGAAGTAACAAATTACGCTTCATTATCCAAGGAGTTACTTGACAATTCAGGTGTTGATAAAACAGTTAATATGAAAAAAGGAACCTACACTATTACAAATCCTATTAAAATGACTCAAAAAGCCAAAACTATTGTTGTTAACGGTAATGGTGCAGTAATAGATGGTTCAAATGCAAAATCATTTTTAACTGTAACCGCAAACAATAAACTTACTATTAATAACTTAGTGATTAAGAACACTAAAAATACTAATGAAGCAGCAGGTATTATTGTATCAGATAAAGCTCAATTAACTTTAAATAATTGTACATTCATTAATAATGTCGCATCAGGAAAAGGAGGAGCATTATTAAACAGAGGAACAACTGTTGTAAATTGTTGTGAATTTAATTCAAATACAGCTGCTCAGGGTGGTGCTATTTGGAGTACTGGAGAATATGGAGGTTCTATAACAATACAAAACTCTAAATTTGTAAGTAACAAAGCAAGTAGTACTAATAACTATGATAAAACTGGTGTAATTTATCTTGTTTCTGGAAAAACTGATAAAATTATTTTTAACACCTTCGAAAACAATAACGGTAGATTAATACATAACTTTAAAAATACGTTGGAAGTATCTAAAAACACATTCAAAAACACAAACGTAAATGTTCCTGGTAAAACCATTAGAGGTGCATTAATAGACAATTATGAAGCAAATATAAAAATAACTGACAATATATTTGATCAGATAACTGTATCTGCAAGCTCTGTTCGTGGAGGAATATTATACAATGAAATAGGTACCTCTTCATTTACCAATAATAAAATATCTAATTTCAAAGCAACTGGTACAGCAGCTAAAGAAAGTATCATGGGTGGAATAATATTTAATAGAAATTCCACATTAACAGTTTCTGACAATACATATGATAATACAAATAATGGACCTAGTATTAGGGGCGGAGTATTATATAATAATATTGCAACAGCAACAGTTACCAGCAACATATTCAAAACAAAAAACACAGCTACTACTGAAATACGTGGTGGTGCAATATACAATGATAATGCAGAGAAAGCAAGTGTTTTAAATCATGGAGGAAATGATTTTAAATCAATCGTAAACAAAGGAAACGTAATAAATTCAACAATTTATAATCTGGGAATTGTTAAAGAGATTAAAGTAGAAAAAAGTACAGTAGTTACAGTAAAAGATGTTCACGGGATTGTAGGAAATAATATTTTATTAATAGCTAATGTAAATGATGTTTCCGGAAATAAAGTAACTGGTGGAACTCTCGTATTCAAAATAAATGGTAAAACAGTATCTAATAAAATAAGTGTTAAAAACGGTATAGCAACTGCAGCTATTATGGCTACAAAATCTTATAATAAAGGTAATCTTTCTGCTTCCTATGGTGGAACAACAGGATTTAAAGCTAACAGTACAGCTAAAAATGGAATTGTAAGTCTTTCATTAAGAAATGCTAAATTAACAGTTACTGCAGTACCATCATCTGTTAAACAATATGATACAATAGTTTTCACAGCAAAAGTAGTTGATAGTGCTACAGGTAAAGCCATATCTGATAATTCAAAAGCAGTTGCAGTATTTAAAATCAATGGTAAAACAATTAAAAACAGTTTAAACAATGTTATTAAGTTCCAAATTAAAAACGGAGTTGCAACTTTCAACTATGCAGTTCCTAAAGGAATGGCAGGGTACACTGTAAATGGTTCAGTAAGATACTATGACGTAACTGCCTGTGTATCTCATCCGGATTATAATACTATTGACCGTGCAACTACTAAATTTACAGTTCAAAGAAGTAATATTTCATTAACAACTACAACTCTTGTAGCAAACATGACTTCTAAAAAATTAACCATTAAAGCAAATGTAAAAGATTATAAAGGTAACAATGTTCTTGGTACTACCAAATTAAACATTAAAATAAATGGTAAAACAGTACCAATCAATAATGTAACTACAACCACATTTAATAATGGGGTTATTGATTTAGTTATGGATTTACCACAAGTAAGTAGTTTAAATAGTATCATGTTTGTAATTGGTGAAAGATGTTCATATGAAAGTCTTAGAGAAACAATTACTGACATTACTAAAGTAAAATAGTTATATCACTTAAATCTCTAAATAAGGGGATTAAGGTTGGTATTAATTGATTTTTTCTATTTTTTATTTTTTTTTCTTAATTTTAAAAAGTATAATGTCTTTTAAATCAATTATTGGTTCTTTTCTATTATGTCGAAGATTATTCCGTCTTGTAATGTGACATCGCAGACATAAATTTTTTTAATATTAAAACGTATAGATAATGCTTTTGTAATCAATAGGCTTGGTATAATAGTATGTACACGTTCAGAATCGACCTGTAATGCAGGTTTATAGTTTTCTTTAGAATTTGTTGATAATTTGTCCAGAACAAGATCTACCTGTTCAATTGTTATTAAATTATTTTTATCTGGTTTTACTTTTAAATGCTCAAAAAGTCTTTTAAGTGTAACAAATGTTTTGCCTATTCCGTATAAATATTCCATTGAAAAATCATTAATTTTTAGATTATTGATTCTTTTCAAGGTTTCATTAATAATATTCTGCTGTTCTTCTTTCGTAGGATATAATAAGCTTACATATTCATTAAATATTGTTAAAACACCTATGGGTATACTTTTTTGTTCAAGAATTTTGTCAGTATCTTCAAAAATGGTTATTTCACTACTTCCTCCACCTATATCTACAAATATGCCCTCATCACAAGGCAGATCTATCCAACGTAATGAATGAAAACTATGTTTTGCTTCTTCTTCACCTGTATATACGGTAATGTTTATATTCAATGATTTTTTTACTAAATCCAAAACTACATTTTTATTTTTAACATTTCGTAGACTGGCTGTTGCAACATAATATGATTTATCAACATGTAATTTGTCAGAATATTTTTTTAATTCTTTCAAAGTATTTAACAATACTTCTATTCCTTCATCTGTCAGTGTATTATCTTTTCTATATGAAATTAGGCCAGTTGTTTTATCATGTATTATTACAGGTTCTATTTTTCCTTCAGAGTATTCATAAATTTTATACTTAATAATACTTGAACCGATATCTATTACTGCGTATAACATTATATTCACTAATAATATTTTTGTTGTTCAAGTTAAAAATAGTTTTAAAATAAAAAGGGGGTTATGTGGAATAATTATTCTTTATTCCAGTTAATAGCTCCGTAGATTACACATATTAATGTGATTACTACACATCCCAAGTATCCACCAATTATCCATGGATCACTAAGTCCTAGAATTTCAATCATTGTGCATCACCTGAAACTTTTGCATCAAACATTTTATCAATTTCTTCCTGTTCTTCTTTAGTGTTATGTGTAAGTAATGTTACAACAATTGTGAATATGAATGAAATTGGTAATGCAATAACCATTGGATCTACATAAGGCCATGGCATGGATGTGAAGAGCACAGCTTGACCTGTTAACATTTTACAAATACCAATTCCTGCTGCTTCTTTTTGATGTGTGAATAATAAGCAGAATAAACTTGTAATTGTTCCGCTAAGAATACCAGCTATAGCTCCTTGTTTTGTTGTACGTTTCCAGAATAATGCACAGATGTATACGGGCATAAATGCTGCAGCACAGATACCAAAGAAAATTGTTGTTCCTTGAGCAACCACTCCTCCAGGTAATATGAAAGCTAAGATTACTGCTAGAATAATACCTATTAAAATACCTATTCTTGTAACACTTAAACTCTCTTTATCTTTTTTAAATGCTGCATATAAGTCATGACCTATTGCAGAACCTTGTGAGTGGAATTGTGTACTTAATGTACTCATAGCTGCACATAGTAAAGTCAGTGTAAATACATATGTGAACCATTCAGGCATTGCTGAACTAATGAATGTAGGAATAATCTTGTCTACATTTCCTCCGGCAGCTTGAATAGCAATTTGTCCTGTAGTTTGGTAGAAATATGCGTTAGATAATGATCCAACAACATATGCTGAAAATGTTGCTACAAATATGAATATTCCACCAATAAGAACTGCTCTATTTAATTCTTTGTTACTGTTAACAGTCATAAAACGTACTGCTAATTGTGGTTGTGCTATTGCACCTATTCCCACACCCATAATAATGGATGTAACTAAGTTCCACCAAAATACAGTACCTGGTTGTGGAAATGTCGTCCATCCGGTAGCACCTGTCGCTTTGGCAGTTTCAGGGAATAATGGGGCCATATTTGATAAGGCTGTATGTGCTTCAGTTATTCCTCCAAGTATCCAATAAATGCTTATTAATAAAACAAGCATTCCAAAGAACATTATTACTCCTTGTAATGCATCAGTATACATTACTCCTCTTAATCCACCGAATATTACATAAAATCCGATAATTACTGCTAAAATTATAATAGCTATTTGGAATTCTAAACTCAATGTTGTTTCTAAAAATCTTGCAGCACCGATTAACACACTTGCTGCATATACTGGCATTGCACAAAAGATTAGTAATCCACTAAAGTATTGTATGAATTTACTGTTAAATCTTTTTGATAAGAATTCTGGGAAAGTTAATGCATTTAAATATTTTCCAATTGCTCTTGTTGGTTTTCCAAAGAATACGAATGCTATGAAGATACCTACGGCTATGTTTAAAAATACTAACCATAAAATTCCCATACCATTTGTACCAGCTAAACCTCCGAAACCTACAATTGCTGCAGTACTAATGAACGTTGCACCGTAACTTAAAGCCATGATGAAAGAACTGGTTTTACGTCCAGCAACCAAGTAATCTTCGTTACTACTTGTACGTTTCCAAGCAATATAACCTACCAGAACCATCATTGCAATGTAAATTAAAATTATCACTGCTAATAAATAATTCATGTTATCTCCTATGTTATACTTCTTAAATTATTTTCTTATATAGTATTTATCTTTGTTTTTAATCGTTTATTAGTATTGTCATTTTTTTTTACTATATATTCAAAAAAAGATGAGTTTTGGTGGTTATTTTTTGTTTTTTCGATAACTGGATGGTAATACACCCATTTCTTTTTTAAATGCTTTTGTAAATTTGCTACTGCTTTTATATCCTACCATGTATGCTATTTTTGAAATGGGATAATCAGTATTTTTGATTAATTCTTTTGCTCTATAGAATTTGTATTCTTTGTACCACGTATATAACGGTTTTCCATACATGTCCTTAAAACAATTTTTCAATGTTGTTAAATTTATCCCATAACTTATAGATAAAGTTTCTAAAGAAACGTAACTGGCAATGTTTCGGGATAATGAATTTTTAATGTATCTTACTACACGTATTGTTTCATCAGAGTAAGTTCGTTGATCAATTTTTTCATTTTCTATTTCTATTTCATATAAGAATAGCAATGATTCCAATGTTTTCAATATGAACAATAATCTTTTTGATTTGTCTTTTTTAAAGTCAAATTCTTTTATTTCTTCAACTATGTTTAAAATTTTCTCCGGAGTTTTAAAGATGATTGCATTTTCGTTTTCACACACATCAAAAAAATAATTTATAACTTCTCGAATGTCCTTGAAGTAATCTGATATGTGGGGCATTTGTTTTTTATTTATGATAATATGAACAATAGTAACTTCTCCAACATAACTGAATGAATTGGGGAGCATATTTTTCTTATACATACTAAGATAATTATTTTTTACAAATGCATATTTGTTAGGACCTACTTCAAAACGATAACTTCCACTATCAATAAAATTAATTAATAAATTATCTTCTGGGTGTTCATATTCCAGTAATTCATCACTTTTAGTAAAGTAATCGTTTAAATAGGAATGGGTAATTATTACGCTTGTTCCCGGAATTAGATTATATACACTTAATTCTACATCATACTTATTCGGTACTTTAATGTATGTTTTATGTCCTCCTGGCATATCTTCAAATGTAACATATGGAGCAAATTCGTCTTTGACTTTAATTTCGTCAGTGGGGTACATTTTTTCTTTTTTCATTTAATCTATCCTATGTAGTTATTAAGTGAATGCTTATTATTTTTTACTATGTCTAATCTTATATTAAAATATGTTTATTAAATATTTTTTTAAATGATTAATTTATTTGTCTCTATTCGATTTATAATTTAATTAATACTTTTTTATCTAACTTTTCTTAATTTATTGCCTTTATTTTCTTGAATTTTATTAATAATTGCTTTGTGCATACGTCTAATAAATTCGGCCCTTTCTTCATATTTTAGAACATCAAGATAACCTCTTGAAACTAAATTAAATGCAAAAGGTGTTGGAATAGTAGTATCAACTGTTTTAATTATGGTTTTTTGTTCTTCAATTGATTTTAAAACTTCTTGGGCATGTTTTATGTCCATGTAATCTTCAATAACTTCTCGTCTTGCTTCATCTAAAATTGCAAAATGATTGTCTACATCTTTAACGAAATTTAAAAGAATTTTGCTGGTGACCTGTTGTCTTCCAACACTTTTTTCCCGACCTTTATATCGACGTAAAATCATTAAGGATCGATTAGCACAGTCTCTAAATCGGCTTGCTAAAGTTTCGGTTTTATCAATGGCTTGGATTAATATTTCCCTAATGTTGTCACTGGTTAATTCTTCGAATGCTTCAGCTCCTCCAATTTTTGAATCACTACTTAAATAAAAACCATTGTCATCAATACTAATCATCACGTCTCTATGATAACGTTGTGCAATTATATATGCTACTGCTCTACTTAGAGCATCATTTACTCGTCTGCCGTATAATGAGTGGAAAACAACAAATTTTCTTCCTCCAAATCCAGTATAATATTCAATTAATAATTTGTTTTTTGAAGGTATTTCACTATATAAATATTGTTCCACGAAATAATAATAAATTGAACTGGCAGCATATTCATCAACATATAAATAATCTTTAATATAATTGATTATCTCTTCCTGTGAAAGATTGGTTGATAGTTTCCAATCCATTATGGCTCTAAAATTTTGTATTGAAACTCCGATATCATATGATAATGGTAACTGTTCTGAAACCCATGATGGTATTGTGGGCGTGCTGCCACTTGGTACAACTGTCACAGTCATTCCTCTTGCATATTTGAATTGATAGACTTTACCACCCAATACGAATGTATCTCCCTTATGTAAACGTTCCATAAAGTCTCCATCAATATTTCCAATTATCTGTCCATTACATTTTACTTTGGCATGACTTCTATCTGCTATTGTTCCAACATTGGTGGAATAAAGTACTCTTGCTAGTTTTCCACGTTTTCCAAAAGTATTGCTATCCCAGTCAACCCAAATTTTAGCATAAACATACCTTTGTTCTAGTGTTGAATATTCTCCTGCAAGATAACGGAGAACCTGTTCATATTCATCCCAAGTCAAATCTTTGTAGGGCATGGCTTGCTTAATTAAATGGAATATGTGTTTGATATTTTGTCTTCCTTCAATTGCAATTCCATAAATGTGCTGACTTAAAACATCTAAACAATTATGTGGGATGTTGATACGGTCTATTTTACCTTCAATTGCATTTTTTAATATTAAGCTACATTCTACAAGATCATCTCTATTTACAACAATCATGCGCCCTTTGGATTTTTCATGTAATTGATGTCCGCTACGTCCAATTCTTTGTAATGCTCTGGAAACGGATTTTGGAGAACTGATTAATATAACTAAATCAATATAACCAATATCAATTCCCAATTCAAGAGAAGTACTACTTACAACAACTTTTAAGTTTCCATCCTTCAATTGATTTTCTGTTTCAAGTCTAACTTCTTTGGATAATGATGAATGGTGGGCCATTACGTTATTTGTATTATAATATTTGGGAAAATGTTGAGTTAACTTATAAGAAACACTCTCGGCACCACTTCGGGTATTTGTAAAAATTAATGTCGTTTTGTGCTGTTGAATTAATTTATGTAATAAGTTATAAAGTTCTTTAGTCAGTGTTTCCTGATCCGTTTCTATAATATTCTCTACAGGGCATAATACTTGCATATCCAGTTGCTTTAAGTAATTGACATTAATTATTTCACATTCTCGTTTGGTTCCCCAGGAATATCCTGATAGAAATGTGGCTATTTCATCTGGAGGACTGACTGTAGCACTTAATCCAATACGTGTGAAACCACCTGTTAATTCATTTAAACGTTCTAAACTAAGACTTAGGTGTGTTCCTCTTTTGTTTTCAGCTAAGGAATGTATTTCATCCACAATCACATATCTAACACTTTTTAATTTTTCCCTAAATTTGGGTGCTACGAGAAGAATTGATAATGTTTCAGGAGTGGTAATTAAAATATGTGGGGGATGTTTCAACATTTTTGAACGTTGATACTGAGTTGTATCTCCTGTTCTAACGGCTTGTCTAATTCCAACGTCATGACCGGCAATATTGTTTATTCCATTAATCGGTTCTTCTAAATTCTTAAAAATATCATTATCCAATGCTTTGAGTGGGGAAATATATATGCAATAAACTTTCTCTTCCAAGAGATTACGTTCACTTAAACTGGTTAATCCGGATAAAATTGCTAAAAATGCCGTCAATGTCTTTCCAGAACCGGTTGGGGAAAGAATTAGGATATTCTTACCTGCATTGATGTGAGGGATAGCTTGTCGTTGGGCATCAGTAAATGTTTCAAATTTGCTTTTAAACCATTTGCTAACAAAAGGATGTAATAAGCTATGTATATGATCATCACTATATTCAATATTCAATTTATCAACTCTAATAATTCTCGTATTGTTCTATATTAAGAATGTCCTTTACAAAACCAAATGGAAAAACTTCATCTTCTTCGACAGCAAAAACTTCAAACTTTAAAACATCTTCAATAAATGGGGAAATTGTTTTTTCATGTAATATATCTGAACCGTGACTAATTGGAGTAAAAGAAGGGGTAACTATTAAATTATATCCATTCCATTCGCCTTTAAGGAATGCTTTCACTTTTTCTACTCTTTCCTGATTACGAATACCGATACATGGGTGTTCATGACCTATAACAATCGTTTCAACATTTTCAGAAATGTTCTCCGGAATTGCATGTCCATGTGTAATCAAATACTTATCTAATATGACTTCATCTTCCAGAATCAAATCTCTTTTATTTAGAATATACTGTGTGAAAGTATCGTGATTTCCTTTTATAACCTTAATATCCAAATAAATATCAGACAGATAATCAATAAAACTCAAAACTTCTTTCCATTCCTGTTTGCTGATACTTCCAAAATTATGTTTTATGTCTCCATTGAGTATGATATTGTTTGCATTAGCTTTTTTTTGAATATTTTCTAATGAAGACAGCACTCTGTCGAATTGATACTGAGGTATCATCAATCCCTGATTATTTAAAGAAGTTTCATAACCAAAATGTAAATCAGAGATTATGAGTGTATCCTCAATTTTTAAAGCATTATTGATTATTTCAGCATCAAATATTTTTGTAGATAAATCCATAATACTATTTTGTTTAAACAAATTTTTATATTATTTTCTTTGGTAAAGGCCATAATCTTAAAAAATATTATTAAGAACCTTTTTATAATATAATACTAAGAATGATTTAATAATATTTATGGAAGGGGATTATTTTTTATGACTGACATAACAACAATTAAAGAAAATATGTCTAATGAGGACTATGAAATTCGATTAGAAGCATGTAAGGAATTAGTGGAATTTCCGGAAGAAGGAATACCTTTGTTAATTGATACATTTAACGATGAAAATCCTCATGTAAGATTTCAGGCTGCAAAATCATTAGCAGAAATAGGAACTGACTCAATTAAACCATTAATTGCTGCATTAAATACAGATGATGCTAAAATTCAAAAATACGTAATATTGTCCTTAAAAGATATTGGGGATGACACAGTAGCAACGGAACTTATAGATGCATTACAATCAGATGATTTTGCTATTAGAAAGTTCTCCGCAAAAGCATTGGGTGAAATGGAAGTAGAATCTGCAGTAGATCCAATTATTGAATTATTAAAAGATGATGACTGGGGAGTAAGAACTTCTGCTGCAAAAGCATTGGGAGATATTGGTGATGAAAAAGCAATAGATCCTATTAAAAAAGCTAGACGTGCAGCAACAGGAGATAAAGAGTTTAAAAAAGTAGCAAATAAATCAATTAAAAAGATTGAAAAAGCAAATAAATAATTCTTTTTCAACTATTTTTTCAGGATAGTTTCGTAAATATCCTCTCGTTTATTTTTTAGAATAGGGATTTGTTCACGAACTGAATTTATGGATTCTGGCGTCAAAGTTGCATATATTATCTCTTCTTTTTTTTCAGCTTTGGCTAAAATTTTTCCCCAAGGATCAACAACCATTGAATGCCCCCATGCTACATAATAAGGATTTTCAATTTGGCTGGGGGATGTTGCAACTACATATGCTTGATTATCTATTGCTCTGGCTCTAATTAATGTTTCCCAATGTAAAGGGCCTGTTGTTTTATTGAATGCTCCTGGTAATAGGATTATATCTGAATTGTTTTTATTCATTAATGTCCACATTTCATTAAATCTAACATCATAACATATCGCGATAGAAATGTTGGCTAAATGTGTTTTTAGTGTGGTTATAGTATTTCCCGGACTAAGCGTTTCAGATTCTGTGAATTTCATGGTGTCTGTGTCTATATCAAACATATGCATTTTTCTATGTTTTCCTATAATTTTTCCGTCGTTGTCAATAAAATATGCGGTATTGTATATTTTTTCATTTTCTAATTCTGCAATGGATCCTGATTGTAAAAATATATTATTTTCTTTGGCAGTTTCACACATGGCCTTTAATGTATAACTGTTTTTTTCTTCTTCTGCATTTTCAATAAATTTATCATTGTCATAAGGGGTGTTAAACATTTCAGGTAATGTAATCAGGTCCGCATTATTTGAAGCTTCATTAATTAATTCTATTGCATGATTTACATTAATTTCTTTATCATCAACAACATTCATTTGACAACTAGCAATATTAAATTTTTTCATATTCCCACCTATAAAAAATAATTTATATTTTTAATGTAATACAAATTACTAATTAAGACTAAGATGGTGAAATAATGATAGAAGTTGAAATTGATAGAAGTAATTGTAAGGGCTGTGGAGCTTGCACTAAACCATCACAAATTCTATTTTTGGATGATGATAATCTGGTTAATATGGATGGTGGTTTTGTAAATGAAGACACTGTTGAAGGATTAGTAAAATCAATATATGAAATAGAAACATCTGCAAGTATCTGTCCTAATGACTGCTTTACTTTATATGATGAAGATAGTGGTGAAGAGATAGTAGTAGAAAGAAATGCATTATTAGAGGATTGAAATTATGTTAGATTTATTTCCGGAAGAAGATTTAAAAAAATGGAAATTATTCATTTCTTACCCGAAAGATTGTGAAGATTATAATACGTTTATATCCAGATTGGAATCAGCTACCGAAGCATTTAAATGGGAAGATATAACTAATATCAGTGAAACCGGATATGCTGAAGCTATAGCTGATAGTGATGCATTAATTGTATTGTCAGGGTTATGGGATGATAATAGAGATATGATTGAGGAACATATCAAATATGCCCAATCATTTGAAAAAGCAATAATTATTATCAGACCATATGGTGCTGAAGAAATACCTCTGGAGTTACAGGAAGTTGCAACTAAAGTTGTAGGATGGAATACTGCATGTATAGTTGATGCTATTTTATTAAGTATTAATGGGGAGGATTACGAATTTTTAATGTAACCTCTCTTTGTTTAAAAAAATGAGTCTAATGTTGAAACATCTTCTTTTATTAATGTTCGTGGAGCTTCCATAGGAATAAATTCCATCTGTAATGATTCTAATTCTTCTTTTGCATTTAATGTAATGTCTGGAGCAACGATTATTCCACGAACAAATTCTTTATTATCTTTAAAACAGTCGACATATCTTTTTAATTGTTTAACTGCATTCATACCAGCTTTTCTACTTTTAAATTCTAAAATCATTAATTTTTCTTCAGAATCAGTTCCCATCAAATCAATAAAACCGTTTTCGGTTTGGTACTCTCTTCTTGTTGGTCTAAAACCTTTTTCTATAAGTTCAGGTTTTTCCCATGCTAGATCAACCATATGTTTTTCGTAACCTCTAATTTCCAAATCTTTTGTATCAAGACAATTATAATATGTAACATTATATATTTCATCTAAAAATACTTTTATTTCTTCATTAGGCTTCATTTTTTTACTTGTTAATATGATGCCATCTTCTGTTGATGATACTTTATTTTTACATCCTGGAGCTTGCCAATTAACAGGATCTAAATTTAGTTCTTGATGAATTGCAAAAGTCCCATCTTTTTTAATTAATATTAATCTGTCCCCCGGTTCAAGAATACTGCGTGCTCTACCTTCATATTCTACATGGCATTTGGATGATATGATTAGCATGGCTTTTTTATCAAATCCCTCTTGAATAATTTCGTATGCTTCTTTATCTGTTGGATTTTCTATGCTCTTAAATTTAATTATAATCACTTCATTTTTTTATTCTAATAATACTTTGTAAAACAAAATATTTAATTTAATTAGGAGATATAGTTATATATTATTATCGTATTTAAAAAAAATATAATTCATCGGATGGTTATTAATGACATTTATGAGTATATTAAAAAAGTTTAGTATTGTCCTTGTAGCATTGTTGGCTTTAGGATTAACTAGAATTGGAATAAGTTATTTAATAATCCTTGTAGCAATTGGAATTATCATGCCGATAATAGCGGATAATAAAAAAAGTGCAATGGTTACAGGAGCATTATATGCAACATTGGGTTATTTGTTAAGTTATCCTTCAGGTTTGTTTTTAATTAATTATATGCCGGATACTTATATTCCAATTTCAGTATCTTCTTTAACAGTACTATCAAATTTATTTTTAGGTTGGATAATACCCGTAATAATTGCTATAGTTGTCTGTGGTATATTTGCTGTATTAGGTAATATGATTAAAAATAAATTATCGGATAATGAAATTCAAAAAGATGACAATGAATATTATTTTGAAAAACAAGATGATTTAAACCAAGTAAACACAAATTCATTAAACAAAAATCAAAAAAAGGACTTATTGTATTTAACACCTATTCAGAAAGCAAAAAATAGAAATGAAAATGACGAAGAAAAATGGTGAAAATATGGATAACGTATTGATTGTAGGAGCAGGAACGGGTGGATTAAGTGTTGCAAGAGAATTATCTAAAAATCCTAATGTTAACATAACAATATTGGAAAAAGGCCCGTTATCAGAAGAATCTGAAGCATACAAATATTATGATGTATGGGATAAAAATGAAATGGAACTTATAAAAACAAACCTTGTTGGCGGTTCTTCATTAGTTATAGCAGGAAATTTTGTACCTTCTCTTGTGGAAGAATTGAAGGAGTATGGTATTGACATTTCTCCACAGCTAGAACAATTAAAAGAAGAAGTTGGAATTCAAACAATGCCTAAAACTCATGAAGGCAGGATTAATAAATTACTGAAAGATGCAGCTACGGAACTAGGTTTGGATATGCAGGACATGCCAAAAGGTATTGATCCTACTAAATGTAAACAATGTGGTAAATGTGCATGGGGTTGTCCACATGGTGCTAAATGGAGCAGTTTGGAAGACTTGAAAGTAGCACAGGATAATGGTGCCAAATTGATTATAAACGAAGAAGCAACAGCTTTAATAGTGGAAGATAATATAATCAAAGGTGTTAAAACAAATCAGGGAAATCAATATCTGGCTGATGTCGTAATATTGGCTGCAGGAGGAATGGTTACTCCTAAATTATTAAGAACAGCAGGTATTAAAGCAGGAGAAACATTTGCAGTGGATCCATTTATTACAGTTGGAGGTTATTATAAAGGAGCAAAACAGGATCATGAAATACAGATGAATAAATTCATTAAATTGCCCCATATTGTAATTTCATCCCATACCAGCCAATTTTTATTACCAAAAATTCAAGAAACACATCCTGATGCAACAGTTGATGATATAATAAGTTTCATGATAAAAATTCCTGACAATCTTAAGGGACATGTCTATTTAAATGAAGTTGAAAAAGGTATAGACTTTGAAGATGCATCACTTTTAGCAAGAGGAGCAGCAATAGCAGGTACTATTCTGGTTAAGGCTGGTGCGGATATAAAAAGTATTTCTTCAACACACGTACGTGGAGCACATTTAATAGCTTCCGCCAGAATTGGAGATATTGTGGATAGCAATCTAGAAACAGAAATAAAAAATTTATATGTTGCTGATGGTTCTGTTCTGCCGAAGGCACCAGGTTTACCACCAGTATACACTATCCTTGCATTATCAAGAAGGTTAGGTCAATTTTTAAGAGAAAACCTCTAACTTATTTTTTTTTCAAATGAGCAGTAATTATCGTAAAACTGGAAGAATTTACTGTTAATTCCTTATTATTTATGATTATGTAATAATTTTTTCCTTTTTTTGTCACTATACTTTTTTCATCCTTGATTAGTTCAACACATATTTTAACAACATCATTTGTTTCCAGGTTCATATTTTTTTTGATCCTTCCAATACCTAATTCTGTAGTGTGGATTTTATCAATATTGTCCAGTAATTCCTTTTTATAATTCATGGAATCATTCCTTAAATAAGCTAGAGGTCTATTCTTGTGAAACTGTTGGCAGTTTCTTCTAAAACCTCTTTTTGATTAATTTCATCAACGACATTTTTAAAAAGGTCTAAGTCCGCATGGGTTTCAGGATATTTTGGCACTGCACTACATCCTCCATCAGGAATTATGGATACTTCATAAGTACCTATTTTTTTAGCTATTTCTTCAATTTCTATTTTATCCATACTTATTAAAGGACTAAATATAGGCATTCTGCAATGATATCTGGTTACTTCTATATTATTAAGCGTCTGTGAAGCCACTTGTCCGATACTGCTTCCATCAACAATAGCATTAGCCTTTTCTTTGCGTGCCAATATTGATGCTAGTTGATACATTCCACTTTTACACAGTACGCATGTCATTCGAGGAGGTGCATTTTGTTGTGCATGTTCTAAATATTGTCCAAATTTTACAGAATAAACTTTTACCTCTTCACCTAAAGAATATTTTCTTAGATTATCTGCATTTTTGAGAACTTTTTCAACTGAACCATCTGTAAAAGGATAATTATCACAGTGTAATAATGTTATGGAACATCCTCTTTTCAGCATTTGGAATGCTGCTACTGGAGAATCTATTCCTCCTGAAATTAAGCAAAGCACTCTTCCCTGACTACCTACAGGTAATCCTCCTAAACATTTAATTTTTTCATAGTAAATGTAAGTTTTTTCTCCTCTTACTTCCACATATAATGTAAAATCAGGATTGGATAAATTTACTTTAGCATCCGTAGCAGATATAACAACGGAACCTGCATATGCAGCCATTTCTTGACTTGAAAAGTCATGTTTTCCAACACGCCTACATCTTACTGCAAACGTATCTTTTTCCGGATTAAATTTTTCTGATTCAATAATTTCAGGTAAAATCTGATTGATTAACTCTGCAATCTTGTCTTTATCTGTTTCAGTTTCCTTAATGGGGCTGTATGATACGATACCAAATACTCTTCCAAGAACATCCCTTACTTTTTCATCTTTTTCATCAGTAATCAACGTAATTCTGCCTTGATCATTTTCAAAAGTACCTTCTAATTCACATTGGATATTTGAAATTAGTTTATTTTCAAATTTTCTCCTAATTTTTGGACTTTTTACTCCTATTTCCCCATATCTTATAAAATATTTCATATCTTTTCCCTCATAGTTTAGTAATTAATTTAGCCAAATTATCTAAGTCTTTTATTTCATAAACTTTTGCACCAACATTTTGGTAATCCCGTACACAACTTGTCGGAGTGTCCCATTTACTTTCCGGTTCGGGATTAAAAATCAAAACTTTTGAACTTTTTGTAACAATTTCCTTTAACAACATTGCACTTTCTAAAATTCCTTCTTCTCGTTTTCCTTGCCAATCTCTGCAATCACTTAATATAATAACAGTGGTTCTGTGATTAAGGTGTGCCTTGGCTAAAAATTCTTTAAAAGAATTAGCCATATCCGATTGACCATGAATCATTCCTCTTTGTATTTTTTTCAATGTTGCAGTTTCATAAGAAAGTTCATATGATTCTGTTTTTAATGCATCAGTTGTTTCAATTATTTTACTATCAAATTCAAAACATCTAATTTTATCAAATGATCGTTGAGAAGCATATATTATTGAGAAAAACCAGTTACTTATCCAATCGCAGGAACCACTTACATCGTTTAAAAAAATGTGTTTGGTTTTATTAATTTTTGGCTTAGCATAAACAATATTTATTAATTTTCCACCATTTTTTAGATTTGTACGTATAGTTCGTGGCATATTTACATTGTTTGATTTCATTAATCGTTTTCTTCTAGCTCGGCTGTTTGCAATTTTTTTACCTAATTTTCTACATAAATCTACGATTCTTTCATCAAAAGTATTCAAATGATTTATATCTGTTTTTAGTAAGTCTTTTTCATGGATTTTATTTTGTTGTAGTTCTTCAGGATTAAATTCGGGAGGAATCATTTGTTCTATGGGTATTTCACTTATTTGAGAATCTGGTAATCCCATAATATCTTCCTGTTCTATTGCAGGATCTTCAAAGGGACTGTCCGTCTGTTCTTTGGTAGTATGTTTTACCCCTTCTTCAGGTTCTGAAAATAACTCTTCAAATATATCATCAAATTTCTGTTCATCATGAGTATCCTTAATATAAACAGTTTTAAGGGCATATTGCATATCCTTTATTTCAGTAGAACCTTTCATTAAATCCCAAACATCACATGCTGTTTTAGTACTTCTAACACTTACAGCCACTCCTTCCTCTCTTAGTTGGTTGGATAATGCTACTATTCGTTCGTTAACCATATTATCTCCTGAAAATTGAATTAAAAAATCCTATATATTATATATTATTTTTTAATTTTTTTTAATATATCATTTTTTGTATTTAATATTCTATATAAAAATTATATGTTATGTTTTAAAGATATATAATTATTAACTAGCATTGTAATAATTTACTAAAGGTTATCATATGAAGAGAGTAGTATTGTCAGGAACAGGAAGTGGTGTTGGGAAGACCACCATATCCACAGGAATAATGAGAGCTTTATCAAAGAAACATAAAATTCAATCATTTAAGGTTGGGCCGGATTATATTGATCCATCTTACCATAAATGTGCTACAGGAAACAATGCAAGAAATTTGGATTCATTTTTCATGTCTGAGGGACAAATTAGGCAATCTTTTAAACAGGGTATGGAAAAAAGTAATGCTGATTATGGGATAATAGAAGGTGTACGGGGATTATATGAAGGAATTAGTCCAGTTAATGATGTTGGTACAACTTCTTCCATCGCCAAAGCATTAAACGCTCCCGTAATTTTGATTATTAACAGTCGAAGTTTGGTCAGAAGTGCCGCAGCAATGACTTTGGGATTCAAAGCATTAGATAAACAAATTAATATTCAGGGAGTTATTTTAAACAATGTTAAAAGTCAAAAACATTTTTTAAAAACTAAGGAAGCAGTAGAAACATTGGCAAATACTCCTGTTATTGGCGGAATTATTAGGGATAAATCTATTACAATGGAACAAAGACATTTGGGTTTAATACCTGCTGTAGAAGAGGAACGTATAAAAGTATTGATTGAAAAATGGGGTGAATTGATAGAAGATAATATTGATTTGGACATGTTACTGGAAATAATGGATAATTCGCAACCAATTAAAGAAGATTATGAACCTATATGGTTAAATAAGTTATCAAATGAAAAAACAAAAATAGGAATTCCTTTCGATGAAGCTTTCAATTTTTATTATCAAGAAAATATTGAAGCATTGGAAGCAAATAATGCAGAAATAGTGTATTTTAGTCCTATTCATGACGATGAAATTCCTGATGTTGATGCATTATATATTGGAGGAGGTTATCCTGAAATTTTTAAAAAAGAATTATCTGAAAATAAATCCATGCTCAGATCAGTTAAGGATTTTTCAGAAAATAACAATCCTATTTATGCGGAATGTGGAGGTTTAATGTATCTTACAAAGTCTATAGATAATTTGCCTATGGTTAATGTTTTCCCATATAAATCCGAATTAACCAAAAAAGTTCAAGGACTAAGTTATACAATAGCGGATGTAATTCAAGATAATCCTATTCAAAAAAAGGGTGAACAGTATCACGGACATGAATTCCATTATTCAAAAGTTGAATACACGGGTTCTAATAAAAATGATTTTGCATTTGAAATGAAACGGGGTGTAGGTATTACTGGAAAATATGATGGTTTACTAAAAAATAAAACTGTTGCTAGTTATATACATACACATACTTCTTGTTTGCCTGACTTTGCATATAACTTTACACAATCTATAATTGATGGAAAATAAAAAGTATAATATAAGATATTGATGTGAAATTATGGTATTAAAAATTGGAATTATTAAAGTTGGAAATATTGGAACAACACCAGTTATTGATTTAATATTGGATGAAAGGGCAGATAGGGAAGATATTGATGTCAGAACAATAAGTTCTGGAGCAAAAATGTCAGGAAATCAGGTAGAAGACATATTGCCAAAAATATTTTATTTTAATCCTGATTTACTTATTTTTATAAGTCCTAATCCTAATGCAAAACAACCAAGGATGGTTAGGGAAAGATTATCCAAAATAGATATACCGACTATTGTGATTGGTGATAAACCTGGTGAAAAGGGCATAACTAAAATGAAAGAACAAGGGTTGGGATATATTTTAATTCGTGCCGATGCAATGATAGGTGCAAGAAGAGAATTTTTAGATCCTACTGAAATGGCATTATTTAATGCAGATGTTTTAAAAGTATTATCAATTACAGGTACTTTACGTTTAGTAACAGCAGCTATAGATAAGGTCATAGGACTACTCATCGATAAAGAACCATTGGAACTTCCTGAATTGGTTATTACTGCTGAATTGGCAGTATTCAATGCCGGCTTTAAAAATCCTTATGCAATGGGTAAAGCTATGGCAGCATATAATATGGCAACATTGGTATCTGAAATGAATATTGAAGCTTGTTTCAAAATTAATGAACCTGATATGTATATTCCATTAGTAACAGCTTCTCATGAATTGATGTCCGCCGCAGCAAAATTGGCAGATGAAGCTCGTGAAATTGAAAAATCTAATGATAGTGTATTAAGAACACCTCACGCTAAAGATGGTTCTGTATGGGTAAGACAATCATTAGTTGATACTTATAAATAAAAAAAAGAGTGTAATAGGTGAATTATAATTTACCTTTTGTACTTAATATTTGGTCGTGAGTAATTTGGGTTGCACTGTTAAGTGAACGTGCTAATGCTTTAAATATAGCTTCACAGATGTGGTGATCATTATCCCCTTCTGCTTTAATATTTATGTTCATAAGACTGGTATTTGCAAAAGATTCCATGAAATGTTTAACATTTTCTGAGCTGATGTCACCAATTTTCTGATATTTAAATTCTGCATCAAAAACTGTGTAATTCCTTCCACTAATATCAACAGCAACTTGTGCTAAGGATTCGTCCATTGGTACTATACTGAAACCCATACGGTTTATTCCTTTTTTATCTTTTAAAGCTTCTTTGAAACATTCTCCAAGTAATAAAGCTGTATCTTCAACAGTGTGGTGATCATCAACATCGATATCTCCAATAGCTTTTACTTTCAAATCAAAAAATCCGTGTTTACTAAAAGATTCAAGCATGTGATCTAAAAATTTTAATCCAGTATCTATTTTGCTTTCCCCATTTCCATCAATGTTTAATTCTATTTTTATATCAGTTTCTTTGGTTTTTCTATTTAATTTTGCAGTTCTGTTTTTAGCCATGTTAACACCCTTTTTATAGATTTAATCTTCTATTTTATATATTAATTCTTTCTTTTCAATATATTTAACTATTTTTTCAGAATATCCTTTTATTAGAGGTATTTTGTTTAAATATTGTGCAAAAAAGTTTAAATCCCTTTTTGTCAATACTTTAAGCATTATTAATGCAATTATGTAGGTAAAGCTACCTAAAATCAATCCGATTATGGATCCTATAATGCTTTTTGGAATTATTAAACAAACTAATGTTAAAATAACGTTTGCGGTTAATATCAATAAAATATTTTTCCATGGGATGGAAATTTTTGTATTTTTTATTACAAAATACATTATTACTACCATTAATATGAATGTTGTTAAAGTTGTTCCTATGGCAGCTCCGATAATTCCTTTGTTATAAACTAGTACTGCATTTAAAATAACATTCAATGCAGTACCTAATAGTAAAATAATCATAGGTAATCTTGGATTGCCTGTTCCTTGCAATATGCTGCTACAAATCATATAAATACTATAAAATGACATTCCTATAACTAATATACTTAAAACACCTGCGCCTGGTGTGTATACGCTACCGAATAATAATGTAATAATTGGAGTACTAAATACACTAATTAAAACACATAAAGGTAATACGGTTAATATGCTATATCTTAAACAATCAGTTACATATTCTTGTAGTAATTTATGATTTTTTAAAGCATATGCCTCTGCAGTGGCAGGTAAAAGAACTGTTGAAACTGACAAGGATATTACTAAAGGAATTCTTGATATTGGATCTGCAGCATTATAAAAACCTACGTCGGTAGACAACATAAAATATCCAATAACTAATGTTCCAACATCATAGATGGCCATCTCTGATAATGCAGTTATTGCAACAGGTACTGCAAAACGAATCAACATCCATAATAATTTCATTTCTTCTTTAAATGTTAAGTTCAAAGAGTCCTCTGAATAAAATAATGGACTAATATATTTTTTATACAATACTACTGCGGTAATGGCGGATACTATAAAACCAAAAGCACTACCGAGAACGGCACCCATAGCATATAAACCGGCATAAACAAATACGCAAGCAAATACAATAGTTGCCACTTGTTCTGCTAGTCTATTGTAAACTGTATACTCATTTTTATATACTCCCTGGAAAGCTCTTCTCATTGCACCTACAACGACACTAAATGGAGTAATTAAACAAACAGCTCTTAATGGCCACACAACTAACGGTTTGTGAAAAATGTTATTAGCAATAAAGTCTGAGGAGAATAATAAGATTATGCTGAGTAGTATTGCCATCAATACCATAAATTTTGTTGCGGTAAGTATGACCTGTCGCGTTAATGCCTTTTCATTTTTAGCATTGTATTCTGCAACATATTTTGATATTGCAGGGGGTAACCCTCCAGCAGAAAGGATTTGGAAAATACCCTGAAATGGTAATGTCAAACCATATAATCCATAACCTTCGGGTCCTAACATTCTACTCATTAATAATCTATTAATATATCCTCCTACTCTAAACAATAGATTACCAATTAGTAAAATAAAACTATTTTTAAGTACTTTATTTGACATGTTATTCACAAAAACTTTTAATTAAAATAAAATGTTTATATCACTTTAGAAAGATATAATTATATAGTTTAGTATTTATTTAATGCTAATTAACTAGTTTATGGTTGATTGTTATGAATTATAAAAAATTAGATATTTTTTCACCAGTGGTATTTGTTTTATTGGTAGTTATTTATCTTGTTTTCTCACAAATAGCTTTTCATTACCATTTAAAAGAGTTAGTTGGTATTAATATTAACACAATTTACATAATATTTTTAGGTTTGTTGTTTTATCTTGTAGGAATTTATTTTTCACACTATTTACTTAAAAATAGGGATTTTTCTCTGGATAAAAACAAAATAGAGAAAATCTTTTCTGAAAAAATTGTTTTATCACTTGTTATATTGGGTATTTTATTACAGGTATTAAATCTACTGTATTTGGGTGGAATACCATTATTCAGTGGTTATCTCAAAGCACATGCTGCTACACGGATATGGTTACTGTCTTACTTGATATTCTTACCTTCAATTAATATTTTGATGGCAAAATACAACAATAAAAAATATTATCTCTTATTTATGATAGGATTAATCCTATTTGTATTTACAGGTTATAGAACAACAGTTATGGCTATTGTTATCAGTATGCTTATTACTTTGTATTATACTATGGATTTAAAATGGAAATATATTGTCTTATCCGTAGCTGCCATATTTGTATTGTTATTAATAGTTGGTTATGTTGCTGTAAAATCCATTGAATGGCAAACTTGGACTTTAAGTCCTTTACAATTATTATTTTATAGGGCAGGTTATACATTACAAGTATTGGATCGCGCAGTATTATTGCAGGGAAGTACAAATGGACAATTGTTATATAATACATTAATGGGTTTCTTTAAATCTACTGATCCTAGAGTTATTGTTGGTTCAACAACATTAGGTTATGCTCATTCAACTACTTCCATGATATTTGGTCCTGCATTGCTTGATTTTGGATTATATGCCATGCTGATTCAAATGTTTGTATTGGGTGCAGTAATGAACTTTATCTATATGGTTCAACGTTCACTTGGAAATATATTTGTAGCATTGTATGCAATATTGCTTGCACATGTATTTATCTGGATAGAAACTGGGCCAACGGATTTAGTTGTATTGCTTTTCTTCCTAATTACATTAATACTTATAGGTTATTCTGTTACAATAAGGAAGGGGGGTGTGTAGATGAATATAGCAGTAGTTGCAGAAACAGCACCAGCAAAAACATTAATTCCAGTTATTGAGAAATTAAATGATAATATAATATCGTTAACTCATAGTGAAGGAGCTAAAAAATTATTAAGTCCATATAGTTCAAAAGTTTTATCAATTGGGGAAGGTAGAAGAAATACCACGACTAAACGTAGTGATTTAACTATAGGTCGATTGGTCTTACAAGATACTCTACGCACTCATAAAGCTCTTAAATCTAATGATGTGGATATGGTCTTAACCTGTGGAAATGCAGGGGATGTTAGAAAGGGTATTGCTGCAGCAAAAAAATTAAAAATTCCTAAAATACACATTGAACAGGATTTATATAATCCTATTGAGATGATTGCTTATGCAGATTTAATTACAGTACCAAATAAGCATGCCCAAAAATTATTGAAAAAAATGTATGGAATACATAATACTGTTAACATTAAAGGATATCCTCAAGCAGAATATGTTAATAGAGTTCCCATCATGAGTAAAGATGAAATTTACAGACATTATGGGGTTAATGATTTTTATATTTTATTCTTGGGTGGAGATACAAGAGCTTCAGATATTCCTAATATTATACAGGAAGTTCAAAAATTAGATAAAATCATCTTAATAATTCCATATCGTTTTGAAGCAACATCTATTAGTCAATTTGTTACTAGAAAAGGTGTTTATATAATTGATGGTTATGTTGATTTAATCAGTTTAATGAATGCATCACAGGGAGTTATATATTGTGCTGGAATGGGTGTAACAATAGAAGTGGGGGCACTATCTATTCCTTCAGTAAAATTATTGGGATTCCACACGGAACATGCAAGTAATGATTTGGCTCAATCAGTGGGAATAGATGTTATATCTGCATATGATATACAGTATGCAGTTGAACATATGAGAAAACCTCATGGTTCCAGATTAATTAAAAACGGTATCAAAGCAAGCATCAAAGTGGCTGAATTAACCAGGGATATGAACATGTTTGATACTGAACAGGGTGGTAGAAAAAGTATGAAATTAATATGGGATCAGAGAAAACAGTATAGATAAAATATCTCTTTTTTTCTTTATTTTTAATTATTTTTAATTTTTAAAAAAAGTAAATGGGGTTTATTATAATGCGATAGGCCCATTACCTGGATCTGAACCATATAATAAATCACAAATTTCGTATAATTGATCAATACCTCTTACTTCATGTGATTGTAAAGGTATTTCTGCAATAATTTGATCTCCAAATGTTTCTTTTATAGTTTTTAAACGTTTTTCTTGTATTTCTCGTCTAGCCTTACAAAATTCACAATGGTTGTTGTCTGGCTGTATTTTGTTAACGATAATTCCATCAGTACTCATATTGCATTTATGTAATGCATCCATTGCGCGACTTGATTCATATATTGACATTTCTTCTGGGATAAGTACTGTTTTGAATGAAGTTCTTTTAGGGTCTGTGAGTACTTCTCTAGCTCTTAAGATTTGTTCTTTTGTTCTGTTTAATTCTTCCATTTCTTCTTGGTTTTCTTCATCAGAACCCATGAAAGGTATAATATTTTTAAGTTTATTTGCCATTTGACCTAATTGAGTTCTGGTTTGAATTAATTTTCCCATCCAGGAGTCCATCATTTCAGGGAAAGATAATAATCGTAATGTATGTCCTGTTGGTGCAGTATCAAAAATTACAACATCATATTCCTCACTATTCATATATTCCATGAATTTTTCAAATGAAGCAACTTCATCAATACCCGGTGATGAACTCATTATATCAAATTGATCGGAAAACATACTTAATGCATCGTTATATTTTTGTTGTTGATTCATTTTTTCTTTATATTCTTCCATAGCTTTGTCCGGATCAATTTCAATTGCTTCTAAATTTTGTGTAATTGGTGTTGGAACATGTTTAATAATTCTATCAAATGAATCACCTAATGAATGTGCAGGATCTGTTGAAATAATTAATGTTTTTTTATTCATTCTTGCACACCATAGTGCTGTAGCAGCAGAAACGGTTGTTTTTCCTACTCCTCCTTTTCCTCCAATAAAAATAAAGGTTGTGCTTTTTTTATTAAATTTAACTAGGTCTGTAAATGCCATGTTTTTCATCCTCTTTAACTTTATGGTTTTTTTTACATGTTTTTTATATTACTTTGAATATTATTATATTATCATTTTAATTTAATAAACTTTTGTTATTTTAATATTTTCATTAATTTTATTATTGATAAAAAAGAGATTTAACATTAATAAAGTGATTGGAAGAGTATATTATGATAGATTTACCTAATTTTGACGCAAACATTTTTATCGAAAATGTATGTGAGTTTATAAAAGAAAAAGTTCAAAATGCAAATTGTAATGGTGTAATATTAGGTTTGAGTGGTGGAATAGATTCAGCGGTAGTTGCGTATTTGGCTGTTAAAGCTTTGGGAACTTCAAATGTTAGTGGGTATATTCTTCCGTCAAAAACAACATCCGAACAAGATTTAACTGATGCCAAATTAGTTCAAAAGGAATTGGGTATTGGTGGTGGATTGATTTGTATAGAAGATTTTTATAATGATTTTTTAAAACGATGTAATGTTGATGATCTTCCAGAATCAAATAATAATTTGGCATCTGCAAATGTTAAGCCAAGATTACGTATGACTATTTTGTATTATTATGCTGCCATTTACCATTGTCTGGTAATAGGAACTGGAAATAAAACAGAGCTAAATGTTGGTTATTTTACAAAATATGGTGATGGTGGTGTTGATTTATTACCAATCGGTGACTTATATAAGGAAGAGGTTGTTCAGGTAGCAAAAGAATTGGGTGTTCCTGATTCTATTATAGAAAAACCACCAACTGCTGGTTTATTGCCTAATCAAACAGATGAAACTGAATTGGGTATGACTTATCCAGTATTGGATAGATTATTATATCTGTATCTTGATGAGCATTGTAATGCAGAAGAAATATCTGATAAATTGGATTTAAATATATCAGAAGTTAATCGAATACTTAAATTAAATGAAATATCTGAACATAAAAGAAAATCTGCTCCAATATTTAAAAAGTAATTTGGGAAACCACTCTTTTTTTTATTTTTTCTATTAAAATAATTAAATTAAAATAATGTTATTGACATAAATATTAATATTATAAACAAGTAATTATTTTCATTTTATAATCAAATAACTAACAGGGAGTTTAATCTATGGTTTCTGAATTAGAAAAGAAATGGCAAGAAAAATGGCAAGAAGAAAAATTATTCGAATCAAATCCTGATGATAGGAAAAAAATGTATGTAACAGTAGCATTCCCTTATCCAAGTGGGGCAATGCACGTAGGACACGGTAGAACATATACAGTTCCTGATGTCTATGCTAGATTCAAAAGAATGCAAGGTTTCAACGTACTATTTCCAATGGCTTGGCACGTAACCGGTGCACCGGTAGTAGGTATTGCAAAAAGAATTGAAAGACAAGACCCATGGACTTTGGACATTTATAAAAATGTACACCAAGTTCCAGAAGACGAATTGGCTAAATTTGTTGATCCTGAATATATTGTAAAATATTTCAGTTCAGAATATCATGATGATATGACTCATATGGGATATTCTATTGACTGGAGAAGAGAATTTAGAACAATTGATCCACACTACAAACAATTTATCAGATGGCAAATCAGACAATTAAAAGATAAAGATTTAATAAGAAAAGGATCACACCCAGTAAAATATTGTCCATCGGATGAAAACCCTGTAGGAGACCATGATTTATTAGAAGGGGAAGGTGTAGGAATTAATGAATTAACTTTGATTAAATTCCCATGTGGTGATGATTTCTTAGTCGCCGCAACATTCAGACCAGAAACATTATATGGGGCTACAAACTTTTGGTTAAATCCTGATGAAGAATATGTACGGGTAAAATATAATGATGAAAAATGGATAATCAGTAAGGAATCATTTGGAAATATTATTCATCAAAAAGAATCAATGGAACTTATTGAAGATGTTGATCCTAAAGAGTTCATTGGACAATATGTAACAAATCCTTTAACAAACGATCCATTACCAATATTCCCAGCATCTTTTGTAGATCCTGATTATGCAACAGGAGTAGTATTTTCAGTACCTGCACACGCACCAGCAGATTATATTGCATTAGAAGACATTAAAAACAACAAAGAATTAATTGAAAAATACAATTTACAAGAACAAATCGATAACATAAAAATCATAAGTCTTGTAAACTTAAAAGGATACTCTGAATTCCCAGCAAGAGACTTCCTTAATCAGTTTAATGTTCAAAATCAGGACGATGAAAAACTCAAAGACGCAACCAATGAAGCTTATAAAACTGAACATGCAAAAGGTATAATGAATGAAAACACTGGCGAATTTGAAGGTAAACGTGTTGCGGATGTTCGTGATGATGTAATTGAAAAATTACTCAACGAAAACATAGCAGATAAATTATACGAATTTGCAGAAAAACCGATTATCTGTCGTTGTGGAACAAAATGTGTTGTTAAGGAATTAGATGATCAATGGTTTGTTAAATATTCTGATGAAGAATGGACTAAAAAAACATATGAATGTCTTGACCAGGTGGAAGTAGTTCCAAAAGAATTAAAAGCAAACTTCGAATACTATTTGGGCTGGTTGGAAGATTGGGCTTGTTCAAGAAGATTAGGTCTTGGTACACATATGCCATGGGATGAAAAATGGTTAATAGAGCCGTTAACTGATTCAACAATTTACATGTCATATTATACCATTGCAAAATATATGAAAGATATTAATCCTGAAGATTTAAATGATGCATTTTTCAACAAAGTATTCTTAAATCAGGACGGTGCAAATGATGGTTCAATTAATAAAATAGATCCTGAATTAACTGAACAAATACAAAAAGAATTCAACTACTGGTACCCATTAAATTGGAGATTATCAGCAAAAGATTTGGTTGGAAATCATTTATCATTCCATATGTTCCACCATGCAGCTATTTTCCCTAAAGAATATTGGCCAAAAGGAATAACAGTATTCGGTATGGGATTATTAGAAGGACAGAAAATGTCCTCCTCTAAAGGAAATGTAATTTTATTGAGTGAAGCAATAGATAAATATGGTGCAGATACAGTAAGACTATTCTTAATGTCTTCAGCAGAACCATGGCAAGACTTTGATTGGAGAGAAAAAGAAGTTAATGGTATTCAAAGAAGATTGGAATTAATACAGGAATTCCCTGAAAAAGTTGAATCATTAATTGGAGAACCTTTAAAATTATCATTGGAAAATGAAATACCAACAGTTGAAAAACCAATTAACAAATGGATTATTAGCCAAATAAATCAAAAGATTGGTGAAGCAACTGAAGCATTGGAAGGATTCCAAACAAGAAAAGCATTACAAGCAGGATTGTTCCTTTTCAGAAAAGATGTGGATTACTATCTTAACAGAATTACTTCAATTGAACAGGAAGAAAAAGAAACATTAACATATATTGTAAACACTTGGATTAGATTATTATCACCATTTGTTCCTTATACTACTGAGGAAATATGGGACAAATATAACGATGATGATATTTTCATGTCTTCAATTGCATGGCCTGAAAAAGATGATTCTGTAATTGATGCAAATATTGAAAAGAGTGAAGAAATAATTCAGGACTTAGCTAAGGATATCAAAGAAATTATAAAAATAACAAAAGCTAATCCTGAAACAGTACACTTGTACACAGCTCCTGATTGGAAATATAAAGTATATGACATAGCTCAGGAAGTTGGAAAACCTAATATAGGTGAAATAATTGGACGTGCTATGAAAGCAAACTTGCATGACAACAAAAAAGAATTATCTAAATTTGCTACTAAAGCAGGAAAATCATTTAATAAAATTAATTATGTTGGAAAAATTGATGAAGTTTCAATAATTGAAGATGCTAAGGACTATTTAGAAAGCGAAATCAATGCAAAAATAGAAGTATATGATGAACCAACATATGATCCACAAAATAAAGCAGTAAATGCGGCACCATATAAACCTGCAATATTCTTAGAATAAGACTTTTGTCTTATATCTATTTTTTTTAAGAAAGAAAAACGAAAAATTTAATATTAATAACTAATAAAAATACTAATAGTATTTTATAACATATTATTTTTAATATGCCTTGGTAGTGTAGCGGATATCACGAGGGACTGCGGATCCCTTTACCGGGGTTCAAATCCCCGTCAGGGCATTATTATTATTTTTAAACTATTTTTTAAAAAGATTATTATTTTTTATATTTATTTTTAAATAGAGCTTTATATTACTTTTTACATAATTATTTACTATACATTTAAAAACTACATGGATGAATTTTATGGTAAAAATAGGAATTTTAGAAGTTGATGGTGTTCTAACATTATACGAACATTTTGGACATTTACCAACAAATGTTGTTAAGGCTGATGGAAAAATAGAAAATGGAAAAAAAGCTCATGAAGAATTAGATGGTTTGATAATTCCTGGTGGAACTATCATGGAATCAGAATCATTAACTCCTGAATTGGCTGAAGAAATAAATTTAATAAATGATAATGACGGATTTATTTTAGGAATGTGTGCCGGTTTTCAAATTTTAGGTAAAGAAACGGATGTAGGTAGAAATTCACCGGTACCAATTATACGTGAAGGATTAGGATTACTTGACGTAACTTTTGAACCATTAATCAACACAAATAAAGTGGAAGCAGATGTTGTTGATGATACAACATTATTTACAAAAGGCCTCAAAGATACTACAGTAACAGGTTTTCATTGTCATACATATGGGAAAATAGAATCAAATGATAAAAATGTAATGTATTCCAATATCGTAAGGGCTAATTATAAACATAAACCTTCACGTGTTTTATCAGGAGTAACAAATAAAAAAGGAAATATTCTGGGGACTACTGTTCATGGATTATTGGATAATAATCCTGCTATCGTAAACAATATTTTGGATTATTTGGATGCAACAAAACAATATGATGAAATAATTGCAGAAAACAAAAAGCTTCATGAGAAAGTATTTAATGAGATTGCAGTTAACACCAATAATTTCTATATTCCAAAAAAAGAACATCCGGAAGTCCCTCCAATGATAATGTTGATGGGTACCGGTTCCGAATCCGGAAAAACATTTTTAGCAAGCGGAATCGTTGGAGCTTTACGGGAAAGAGGAATTCATACTTATGTAGTTAAAGTAGGTCCTGATATTCGTGATTTATCACCATCATTATACATGAATAAAGAAAAATTACATGATTATGCTTCAATAAAAATAGGTGACATAGGTTGGACTCCATTGGATGAAGTAATTGAACAAGTCAAAGGAAAAGGTTATGATTTGGTCTTGGTTGAAGGTGTTATGAGTGCTGCAACTGGTTTACTTAATGAAAAAGTACCTTATTCAACTGCTGAAATAGCATATGCAGGTAATATTCCTGTTATAATGGTTTCAAGTGTAAGTAAAGGTGGTATAGAAACTGCTGCAATAGATATAGAAGCACATATTAAATTACTAAATAAGATGGATATAAAAACTAAAGGAATAATTTTAAACAGAACTTATGATGAAAAAATTGTTGCTCATGTAACCGACTTTTTATCAGATAAATCAGGAATAGATAAAAATAATATTTGGAGTATTACTAAAGCAAAAGTTGAGAACAAGGGTCGTGTTCCTGAAGATTATCTTCAATTGGAAAACTTTACAAAAGCAGCCAAAGATGTAGTCAATAAAGATTTGGATGTAATGAAATTTGTTGAATTGGCTGAAATTCCTAAATTTAGAGATTATTTAACTTTTAATGAAATTGTAGATATATATAAAAAATAGTTTTAAAAGTAGGTACTAAAGAATTAATTGAATTCTTTAGATTTTTTTTCGAAAGATTATATTTCATCTTTAATTGATTCCAATTTTTTTTCAAGCGTGTCTTGTTTGATTATCATGCCCAATATGTTTGATAAATTTAGCATGTTGTCAACTACTATTACTCCTTTAGCTTGAAGGAGTGTGTATGTTGTTTTAATACTTGAAGCAGGTATATCAAATGTTTCTCCTTTTATCGTTTGCCATTTTGTTTCATATTTGGTGTCTTGGCTTTGATTTCTGTATAATTTAACTTCTTTCGGATATGCTTCGATAATAGTTTCATCTTTTTGAACAATTGGTTCTGTTATTTTCTTTTGTTCAATAGTAGATATCTGAACTATTCTTTCGTGTGGTATTATTTTTAAGTATTGATTTTCTCCAATTTTTCTTAACATTGATTTAGTCACAGTTGCACTAGTAACCAGTTCATAGTCGTTTGCCATTGTATCCCTCCCGGAATACGTTATACTCATTCATCGCTCTTGTTAATGCTATTAAATAACTGTTATATCAATAGTAATTAACACTTTTAATATATTTACTTCTATTTTTTATGTTTAATATAGTTTTTAATAAAGATTTCTTTAATTATCAATAGATACTCTCACTTGTGTATTATCGTTTAAGTTCATTCTTTCTCTTAATCTATTTTTTGCTACGAATTCAATTGTATCTATTTTATGAACAGTTTTTGTTGGAAACAATATCGCACCTTTTTCAGAAATACTTTTATCTATTGTGCAGATGGTGGCTTCTAAAAAATAGACATCTCCTAAATTTTCATTACCGTTGATGATTTTAAGTTTTTCATTATATTTTTCTTTAAGATTTATTTCAACATCACTTTTTAATTTAATATTCAGTGTTCCATTATATGGTATAAAACCTAATTTTTCTTGATACTGTTGTTGATAAACATCTTTTTGCATGAACTTTCCTGCTTTTTGTAATCCTGAAGTCACAACTCCTATGAAATTTAACATTGATATACACACCTTGTAATATATTGTAAATCTTTTTACATATTTTTTTACTATTGATAATTATATTATATTTTGATAAACATAAATAATAATAGTAATTTATATATAAAAACTGAATTCAATAATTTTTATCAATAATTAATAATTTGAAAGGAGTAATTTAATGAGTATACGTATTGCATTACCTTCTAAAGGACGAATTAGTGGGCCTGCAGTAGAAATTTTAGAAAAAGCAGGTATAGGATTAATAGACAATTCAAACAGAAAACTTTTTTCACAAACTTTTGATCCTGAAATAACAGTAATGTTCACAAGAGCAGCAGACATACCAGAATATGTAAAAGATGGTGCTGCAGATATCGGAATTACAGGTTATGATTTAGTAAAAGAAAAAGTAGCTGATGTTGAAATATTGGAAGATTTAAAGTTTGGACATACCCGCCTTGTTATTGCAGCTCCTGAAAATTCAGATTTTAAAACAGTTGATGACTTAAAATCAGTTAAAACAGTAGCAACAGAATTTCCAGAATTAACTAAACAATATTTTAATGAAAAAGATATTCCTGCCAAAATATTCTCACTATCCGGAGCAACAGAAGTAGCTCCATTAATTGGGGTGGCAGATGTAATAGCTGATTTAACAAGTACTGGAACAACACTTAAAATGAACCATCTTCGAGAAATAGATACCATTATAGAAAGTTCGGTAGTGTTGATTGCCAATAAAGATAGTCTTAAAAATAACTATGAAAAAATAGAAGCAATAAAAACAGGTATTGTTGGTGTAATTCAGGCAGAAGGTAAAAAATTAATAATGGCAAATGTAAAAAAAGAAGATCTTCAATCAGTTAAAGAAGCAATGCCCGGATTGGGTGGTCCTACTGTCTCTGAAATATATGGTAATGAAAACATAGTGGCAGTGCATTCAGTAATTTCTGAAAAAGATGTTTTCCATACTATAAATAAATTAAGAATTTTGGGTGCAAAAGATTTATTGGTACTACCAATTGAAAGAATATTGGAATAATTGAAATACTTGATTAATATGAAATATATCAGATATAAAACCTCAAATGAAGAAGAATATGTGGGAATAATTGAAAATGAAAAAATTTATCGTCTAAAATATTCATCAATTATTGAAGCAATTTCACATCAGGACTCTTTTAAGGACACATATCAGGAGAACCAATATGATTTGATGGGAGATGTTAAAATATTGGTTCCTGTTAAGTCAACAAAAGTTGTATGCGTTGGATTGAATTATAAAGATCATGCAAATGAATTGGAGATGACTCTTCCTTCAGAACCACTTCTTTTCATGAAACCAGCATCCAGTGTTATATCTGCTGGGGATACTATTATTTATCCTGAAGATACACAAAAGTTGGATTTTGAAGCGGAACTGGGAATTGTCATTCTTTCAGAAATAAATAGACATAACAATGATGCTTTTGAAATAGCATACACTTTAATTAATGATGTCACTGCAAGAGATCTTCAAGAAAAAGATGGTCAATGGACTAGATCTAAAAGTTTTGATACATTTTGTCCTGTAGGACCTGTTGTTGTTACGGATATTAACCCATCAAATCAGAGGATTTATTCAAAAGTTAATGGTGAAATTAAACAGGATTCAAATACTAAAAACATGATTTTTTCACCAGAACAGCTGGTAAAATATATTTCAAATATTATGACATTGTGTCCTGGTGATTTAATAGCTACTGGAACACCACCTGGGATAGATCATTTAAATAAAGGGGACACAGTAACCATAGGAATAGAAGAAATAGGTATTTTAGAAAATTATGTAGAATAAGGGGGCAAAATAATGGATATTACAGAATATACTTGTGATGTATTGGTTATAGGTTCTGGTGGAGCAGGATGTAAATGTGGTATCGTTGCAAGTAAAAATGATCAGGATGTAATCATTGTTTCCAAAGGTTTAACCTTTAAATCAGGATGTACGATGTTGGCAGAAGGAGGATATAATGCAGTATTTGGTTATGTTGATGAAGCAGATTCTCTACAATTACATATATTGGATACACTAAAAGGTGGAGCATTTTTAAATGATTTACATTTAGTTCATGAATTGGTTCTAGAATCTCCAAAAAGACTAATAGAACTGGAATCTTATGGATGTTTATTTGACAGACAAGAAGATGGAAGATTAAATCAAAGAGCCTTTGGTGGACAATCTTGTCGTAGAACTTGTTTTAAAGGAGATCAAACAGGTCATGAAATGATGTTGGGTCTAAAAGAAGAAGTTATTCGGGAAGGAGTAAAAACTCATTCAGAAGTAATGATTACTAAGTTGCTTTTCGATGAATCCCATTCAAAAATAGTTGGAGCTATGGGAATATCATTAGCAGACTCTTCTTTTGTAGTATATCATTCCAAAGCAACAGTTATTGCTTCAGGAGGTTGTGGTTGGTTGTATCCGGTAACATCAAATGCTGTTCAAAAAACCGGTGATGGTATAGTAATGGCTTATGATGCTGGTGCTGACATGATGGATATGGAAATGGTTCAATTCCATCCAACAGGAATGGTAGCTCCAAAATCACGCAGGGGCGTATTAATCACAGAAGCAGTTCGTGGAGAAGGAGGTCATTTAATTAATACTGATGGCGAACGATTCATGATAAACTATGATCCAAGGGAAGAATTAGCTACAAGAGATATTGTTGCACGTTCCATTTA
>RHMF01000069.1_pt1 | contig 36856 bp, 43 predicted proteins | sample 5365151 | NCBI WGS metagenome assembly RHMF01 (sample SAMN10266501, study PRJNA497801) | feces metagenome | isolation source: feces | host: Bos taurus | place: China: Prairie of Fairy Mountain | collected 2017-08-14 | reverse complement strand
ATTAACAAACCTTACGCCTAATAAATCATCAACCTTAAGCATTTGACTCAACCGAAGGAAGAAGATTTTTAGTAGCAACATCGCGGGGAATGTTGAGTTGAAGTACATCTTTGAATACAAAGTTAAGTTGGGCAGTCGTTCTGTTGTAATTTGCCGAAGGTATCTTACCTTTTAACTGGTCAAGAGGAAGAAAACGATACTGAGTACCGTGCTTTACAAACGAAGCCATTACAGTGATTTCACACTGCAATTCAATAGAACGGAGCATCTGAACGACGCGGGAATCGATTGCAGAAAGAGTAATACTTGCCTGTCCAATTTTCTTTCCATCTTCTTCGGGAGGAGTGTATTCAAAACGGCAAGGCAGATATTTCTTTTCGTGATAAATAACCGGGTTTGTATCATCGATAACACGAAGATACATATTCTCCTGCTCAAGAGAACCGTCGTTCCATTTAATATCGGGATTATAGATTTCAAGAAGAACCGGAATATGACCGTCAGTATTCTGTTTCCAGATTTCTTCCATAGCGATTGTCTGAATATTCTTACCGTTCATTATTAGACCTCAAAATCATCAGTAAATGTGAGAACCTTTGCAGTATGTACACCAGTAGTTGCCAGAGGAGTAAAGAAAAGTCTGAGTGTTACATCGCCGTCAAAATAGAACTTACTTACAGTTGTTGCGACATTATCGATGTAAAGAGTGTAAGAAGCATCTGTTGGCTCTGTAGAAGGAGTAGAAGTAAAAATAACATCTACATAACCATTCTCTGCTTCAATCTGATAAGGTTCAGCGGTTTCTGCGGGGACACTGATTACACCAGTTGCGTATGTCTCCCAAGTCATAGTTACTTGACAGTCGTTACCACTTTTAGTTCCGTTCGCGGCTGAGGTAATTTTATAGTATTCATAATCGGGTACATCGTCGGGGGTGAGAGGGATTTCGGGGTGTTCAGTGTTGTTTGTTCTGTTAGCAATATAACCGCGCTCTTCTGTTGCCCAACCTTGCTGTCTATTTGTATTGAGAAGAATAGCGGGGAACTTAAACGGATTTACACCATAGCGGTGTTCCCATTTATACCATTTCCAAAAGCGGTCAAGTTCAGTATCTCCGTTAGCGTCTTTACTTTCATCAGTAAAGTTGAAAGTCATAGTAACAGAGAATTTATCGGGAGGATTAGCACAGACAAGGCGGGACTTCTTCTGTCCGCCAGTTTCGAGACTGTCTTGTACAGTAGCACCTTCGCCTACATTGACATCTGTTGAATCGAGGATAATCTTATTTACATTTGTCGCCCAACCGATATAAGCCATAACGGTATAATAGGCGACAAAAAATAACCACTTAAATTAAATTTTTGTTGCATTAGAAGTTTAATAAAGTTATACTGCGTATATGAAGCGTTTTATTTATTTATCCTTTTTTGCTTTATTATTCATTGGATGTCAAACATTTCAGCCTTATAAACAAGAATCTGTTGTAAAATTTTCATACCCAGAATTAAACAAGGAAACAACTGTTCAGCTTGGTAATTCTCTTATTAAACAGGGTAGAGTGATAAAAGGGTTTGCTGTTATAATCAAAGAAGACCATTTTAATATGGTTCCAAAAGGTGTATATTTTGTAACTGGTAAAAAAGAATTTACAAATATTGATACAAATGAAAAAGGATTTTTATACCGTTTTGATAATAACGGTATAACCTCTAAAATCGTTCAAGGAAGAGTACACGATACTTGGTTAGAGTATGATACCACAAGAAAAACACTAAAATTACGATACGGTATAACAGTCCCCTATACAATAGGAGAAATAACCAAATACGAATTAAAAGAAGATGCTATAAAGAAAGTTACAAATGACAATTTTCAAATGGAACTTATCTATTTAGGAAAGAGCGGAAATTTATTAAAATTTGGTTATAGAGAATTTTACAATGATTATGCGCGTCCTGCCTTTTCAAACGAAATATCATACGACTTAAATGACTCCAATATAATCGGATATAAGAAAGCTCAATTACAAGTAATATCTGCTACCAATACATCTATAACATATAAGGTGTTAAACTATTTTGATGATGATATTGGAGCAGATTTATTTTAAGCGATTACAGAACGACCATTTAATCGTGCCTCGCGAGCGGCGAACGCATCATCACCCTTTGCAGAGGCGATAATCTCATTAACCTTGCTTTCAATAACTGCTTCAAAATCGATAGAGTTAGTATCTTCATTGTAAGTAGACTTCTGTTGTGTAACTCTGATACCAGTTGATTTATCAATAACCGAGAAGTTAATCGTCGGACTACCGCTTCCGCCACCGAGAAGTGTTTGAGGTGTCTTAGTAGCAATAAGATAATCGTCGGGATGTGTTGAGATAACATTACCAGACGGTGTGATAATTGCGTCGTTAACCTTTGTTGTAAATGCACTGTTTGCAGATACCGCTTTCTGATGACGAAGTGTGTTTTCGTAATAAATCGCGTCCTGCCTTGCTTGTTTAAGAAGGTCGGTGAGGTCATCTTTAAGTTTGTTCAGTTTAGCAAGTTTATCTTCATCTTCATTATCATCGCTATCGGAAGCAGAGAGGTATCCGCCTAAGAATGAAGCACCAGCACCCGCGGCAACCATAGCAAGTCCAGCGTAGAATTTTGGGCCTTTACCAAGAGAACCGATAATCATAGCAAGACCCGCTTGTGTCATCATCTGTCCCATTGACGACATAAGACCAGCAGATAACTCTCTAAAATTCTCACGCATTGACTTACCTGCATCTGCACCTTCTGCAAGAGATTTACCCCAAGTAGAGAAGGTTGATGTAAGGGCGTTTGAAGCGAAATCTGACATTGCACCAAGAAGGTCTTTAGCAAGATTTGTCATTGTCTGTTGCATATCTTGGGCTTGTTCAGCCTGTCTTGCCATAGACTTTTCTTCTTCGGTCATTATATCAAGAATAGCCTGTTCAGCCTGTAATCTTGCTTCTTCTGGACTTGCACCGTTAGAGATTGCTTCGTCATAGGTTTTTTCATATTCTGAACGCGCGAAATATGCTTTTGCAGGTGCCATACCAGCAAGGTTTTTCCCATTTGCACCGGGAGCAGTTAACGCCGCCTTTACAAACCAATCTTCTTGGTCATACGCCTTGTTATAACCAAGACCACTCATAATAAAGTTTCTGAAACCACGACCACCTTTATATTCATCGGGCGAGAGCGTTCCGCTGTTATCCATATCAGAACCTCTTGATAAACTTGCAACAAGTTCGTCTAAGGCGGTATCTTTCGGGAGGTTTCTAAGTTTATCTGTCAACTGCTTATATTCAGTTGAATTAAGGAACGCGTTAACATCTGTCTCCATCTGATTAAATACAGTAGTGAGAAGACTGATTGCTTCGAGAGAACCGCGTTCTGCTTCAAGGAGAATATCTGCATTGCTTTTATATTTAAGGCTTGTTGACTGCTTAGCCTCTGTAAGTCTTGAGTCGAACTTATTTTTTGTATAATCAGCGTTCGTTAGTAAGTAACTACTTGCAGAATTTACACCCATAGTACGAAGAATACCACTATTAAGCATTGCGCTTTGAGTATCTTTGAGCATCTCTGCAAGTTGGGTGTTCTTCAAATTCTGGTCTTCTGCATTGCCAATTTCTTTATAAATTTTAGGAAGAATATTTTCAATAAATTTGTAGAGGTTATCTGTAAGCCTAAGTTCTTCTACAGCAACTTCTTCACCTTTTGCATTGTAAAATTTATTATCCTTAAATGTAACTCCTTCACCTTCTTTAGTTACGAGTTGTCCACCAAATGGGTTTACCAACTGGTCTCCGTAAGACATTATTTTTTCAAACTGTTCTTTGGTAATAGTTTTCTGCTTGCTAAGGTCTTGAGACTCCCCTTGAGTAAATCCTGCAATTGTAAGATTTTTATAGGTATCAAGTTCTGCTTTAAGCCCAGCGGTATATGCAGAAATAACATCTGTTGAAGCAGATAATTGAAGTGAGAAGTCGGCGAGGTTTTTACGAACTTTCTTCCAGTCTACTTGATATGTAGCGCTACCAGAGTTTGGAAGAACAGCAGATGTTCCATTTGTGCTAATAAGGTTTACAGCCGCATTATAACCCATAGTATCAAACGCGGCTTTCATAACATCTTTTGCGGTATTTCTAACAGCCATATCATCACGATAGTTCTCCATCGTCGATTTTGAATCTGTCATACCATTAGTAGTAAGACCTGTATACTCTGCGAGGACACGCTTCCAGAGAGGGACATTTATATCGCTAAGAGCCTTGTTTAATTTGCTTGATAAAAGACTTGCACCGCGTTCATCAAGAGTGAGTTGGTTAGTATAATCAGCGAGGGACTGTTTCAAAGAATTGTACTCTTCTTCGTTAAGCACTCCTCGTTTATAAAGTGTTGCGAGATAATTGTTTGCTTGTTCAAAAGTTGCTGAGAAAGTTTGAAAGAATTGTGTATCATCTTTAATTTCTTCCAACTCACTGACCGCTTGTTTTAAGTAATTTGAGAGTAATAACTGATTATCTTTCTTAAACTCTGAACCAATATCTCTTGATAACGCTTTATATTGTTTTACGAGTTGCGCGCGGTCTCTTGCCATCAACTCTGGATTGTCAGAAGGAGCAACTGTTAAACTTCTACCAGTTTGGAACGCACCCTCTTTGATGTACTTGTACACATCTGCGCGCCTTATCTGTGTTAAATCAACATTACCCTTGCCGTCGGTATAAGAGGCAAGAGTTTTTAATGTCTGCAACTGTTCTTTAAGAAGTTTTGTATGTTCTTCTTCACGACGCGCCTTTTCTTCTTCTGTATTCTCAAAAATACTTGCAAGTTCTTCAAATCCTTTATTAAGAGATTTTACACTGTTAGCGGATTTATTTATATTGTCAGCGGAAAGAGATTGAGCGTTAATAGTATTCCGTTCATAATTTGCTTGACGCTCTATTTCTACAATTTTTTGATAATTCTTAACAATTTTATTTAATTCTACCCAATTTTCCTCAAGGAAATCGTGCAACTCTTTAATAGCACCATCTGACCAATCTTTTAACTGTGAGAGTTCGTGTGTATTTTTAAATTCTTCCCAATTTACAACATCATCATTATTTGAGAGGGCTTTTCTATATGCAAATTCTCTGTTAGTTGATTTGAAAAGAGATGTTAAATCATTGCCAGTTTTTGGTACTGGAATGTCAAATGCTTCAAAATATTTAGATATATTATCATTTACTTTTGTTTTGTAATCATAAGACTGAACATAAGCCGCGCGTCGCTGTTCTGTATTAAACTTATTCTGCTCTTCTTTAAGAGCCATTTTTAATATATTTGCTAATCGTTTGTCGCCATCATTTTCAGCCTTTTCAATAAGTTGTTTAAGACCAGTAATTGCTAATTGATTGCGAGCAATAGTTTTTACAGTACTACTAATATTTTTTGGCTCGGTATAATCTTTCAGCCAGCCATAAATATTCTCTGCGAAAGTAACTAATCTATTTGCGTAAGAGTCGTTTCCAGTGTTAGTACCAAGATTAAAAATCCATTTACCAACTTCCGCTAATCCCAATTGTTTAGCGTCTTGCAAATTCTGTAATCTTGCCTTAAGAGTTTTTGCACCTTTTTCAGTGGCGTTCTCAAAAATACCATTAACACCAGTAAGGTCTTTGAATACCTTTTCAATAATATCAGAGGTAACTTTACCGTCTGAAATTAACTTGCGGAGTTCTTGCTGAGAGACCTTAAGTTCATTAGAAACCGCTTCAAAGATAGGAATACCCGCATAAGCGAACTGGCGCATATCGAGCATTGAAGCTTTACCAATAGAAACAATCTGCGCGTAGTTATTAGCAATACGCTTCATCTTCTCCATATTGCCACCAGCAGTATCACCAATCATTTTAAGTGTATCCATAAGGTCAGAAGCGTATACACCAGACTGCTTAAGAAGAACTGCAAGTTCACTGGTCTGTTGAACACCGAACGGAGATTTTGTTGCATATTGTGCAATCTCCCCAAACATTGAATCTGCCTGTGTTTGAGAAGAGAACACAACGCCTAACTGCGTTTTAATTGACTCAATTTCTGCATAGGCTTGCATAGCAGCTTTGGAAAAGTCAATAAATCCTTCGGTAAATTTCTCCAATGCAAGTGCGCCACCAATAGCCGCACTTTTTAATGACCCACCAAGAATTTGTACAAAATTTCCAAGAATATTTGTGCCAGGCGCACCAGATGAGGCGATTTTAGCACCAACACCCATTACAGCTCCGCCAAACTGGTATCTTACATTATTTCTTAGTCCGGCGTTGTTTTTTGCATTCAAAAGCCTTGCGTCTGCAAGTTTTCTACGGTCTTCTATGTATTCTTTTGAATTTCTGTCTTCAATCTTTGCAATACGAGCGGCTTCATTTTGAGTACGAGCAGTTTCAGTGTCAGCGCGCTGTTTTCTTAAACGCTTTCGCTCGGCAACATCAGCCTTTACCTCGTTGGTAAGCTCTTTCCTTGCATTGATTTCTTCAATAGCGGCGGCACTGTATTCTTTGTAAAATTTATCTCTGCCAGTAGGTGACTGCACAAGACCTTGAGATGATACTACAGTGTGTCCGCTACCAGTAAGACTGTATGCATTGTTAGCGGCAATCTTCGCCTGTTTTCCTACATTTTGAAATTGAGTTAGTATGGCATCAAGTTGGTCTTTCATATCAGAAAGACTCTGACCAAGTTTATTTACTTCTGAGGTTACATTCTTAATACCTTGAACCGCGTCTTTGGTATTCGCTCTTAACTCAGTTTCAATTACTTGCTGTGCCATACTATTTCTCCTTATCAGAGTCTTTTAATTCTGCAATAGCACTTAACGCCCACTGCTTCATTCTGAAAAGACACTTTTTATCTTCAACAGTAAGCGGAACTTTCATACACTCCACATACTCGTTGATAGTGCGGTAAGTGAATATCACATTACCGTTTATATCGTATTCGCAGTTCTGCCATATAGTTAGAAACTGCTTGAAAATCCATTCATACTGAGGCGGGGGAGGGATATCACGAAGTTTCTTAAACTTCTCGTCACGCTCTCCCATCTCGTAGAACTTCTTCTCACCAAGTTTTCGGTTAGCACTCTGCTTGATTATGCGTTCGCGGATTTCAACATTTCTGACATATTCTGTCTTTTCTGTTGTCTTACCATTCTTGAACACCTTTTTCTTCGTAGAGTGGTAATGATTAAGGAAGAAGTATCGCTCAACTGCTTCTTTTAAGCGTCCTTCTCCCTTCCGATAAAATTTACGGTATCAATTGCGAACCGCACAATTTCTTCCTTGATAAGCGGTGATTTCAGCAAAATCTGCTGAATAAGCGGGACTGAATATTCAAGCGGTTTACCACCGTACATAACATTGCTTCCAGCGGCTGAACGGATACCGATAACGAATTCTGCAACACGGTTAGCGTCCAGTTCCTTCTTCTTCTTTGTCCGTTCAAAGTTGTCTTTGATTTCGTCGGCTTCTGATACGGCTTTGTCGTAACGCTCAGATTTGATTACATTGTCGTCGGTATTCTTTCCAGTAACGAGAAACTCAATTCCACACGGAATACCGTCAATCTTAGGTTCAAACCATTTGCCCTTTTCTTCGTTGTCAATTGTAAAAAAATCCTCAAGGTTTACAATTTTGTCAGCCATAAAATCTCCTGTGAATAAAAAAAAATCCGTACCCCTTACAGAGTACGGATATATCTTAGTTTTGAAAAAACTACCGCTTAAATGTTATTCAGCGGCAACGGTGTAGTAGCAAGTGTTTTCCTTGCCATTCCAACTCATTGTCACTTCAACACTCTTTTCGGTAGCACCCTGCGTTACACCGGGAAGAACTTTAATAAGTCCATAGGTGTCGTTTTCACCACCATCTTCAACGAGGTCGAGAATGATGTTTGCACCAGTAATTTCATCGCCGTTAGCGTCCACAATCTTTACTGTGTCGCCATCGAGGATTTCGTAACCAACGACAGGGGTGAAAGTTTCTTCTGTTCCGTCAACCTTTACAGTTACTTTCAGACCGTTCGGAGCGGTTGAAGCGTCATAAAGGTTAATCTGACCCTGTGCAAGAAGAATGTTCGGGGTAAATGCAACAGCATTGGGAACACCAGTTGCGGGGTCAGTTCCTTCAACAATTTCAAAAGCCTTTGATTTGAAAACCTTTGGCAGAGCAATCTTGAATACACGGCAAAGGCGTTCGCCAAATGAGCGGAGCGGGATTGACATTGTGTAATCAGATTCGCCAGAAGCGTTCAAATCTTTGTCCTCTGATTTTGAGTTGAAAATCTGGAACAGATAGATGAATTCGGGTTTGTCTTCATCTTTGAAGGAGTCATTCATATAACCCTTATCTTCAAAGGCGAAGAGAACTTCAAAAGTCTTGTTGTTGTTTGCGAGGTTGTAAAGTGTCTTTGATTCGGGTACCAGATAAGTCTCAAGACTCAGGGTGATAGCCTTTTTCAGAGAGGACTTTGCAATCGGGTTTTTAACGAACAGTGCATACTTCTTTTCGAGGTTCTTATCAATGTTCATTGAAAGAGTCTGAGCAAAAGTAATGTTCTTGCCGTTAATCCACAAATCACCTTCGCGGGCAGTGAACTGGTCGGTGTCAGTTGCTTTTTCGGGCAGATTGTTAATGAATGACTCACCAGTTGTAACACCATCTTCAAACTTTTCAGATGATGAACCACCGAGGTATTCTTTAGTTTCTGCTTCGTCAAGAATGTCAGAACTTGAGTCGCCCATAAAGCCGAATGAACCAGTGACGATTTCACCGATATTAGCATTAAGGTCGAGAGTTCCGATAGCAAGACGCTTGAAGATATGATACATATCTTCACCTTCAACGCCACCGTACTTCTTTGCAACGAGATATTCGATGCGTTTATCACCGAATGTCATTTCGTTTACGACACTTCCAGCGGGAACTACCAAGAGTCCTCCGTCACCGTCTGCTGTACTGAGCAGTTTACGCTGTCCAACTGCTTCGGTTGTGTTGTACTCGTCCTCGTCAGTATCAGTAGCCATAGTAAGAAAGTTACCATCGCTACAAGGAACTTTGTCGAGGTTTGATGCTGAGTCTGCGTCTGACTTCCAAGACTTCCATTCATTGTTGAATGTAGCGCAAAGGTTGTCATCAAAAGTAACGGGAGACAGTTCAACATCAATACTTCCATCAACGGAGGTATTACCGAGTCTCGGAGCGGATTCTGCACCACCGTGTCTCAGTTCGCTTGACTCAATGGTTTCAGTCGTCGGTTTGAGGCTGTTCCCAGTAGTTCTTGTGAGGTACGGGAACTCAAAGCCACCAGCCTGCGACTTAATCTTTGAGAAGTTAGCAGAACCTTTGGTTGTGTTAACGCGAGCGAGATAGAGGTCTGTGTCGGAACCAGTTTTTATGTTGTGCAACACTTCTGATTTATCAATCATCGGTTTCTCCTCTAATTATCCAAATCTGCCTGCACCATAACTGTTACAGGCACGGAATAGTAATCATCTTGCAACCGCGCGGAAGAACGGTAAGCAGTCTGTAATACTCTTATTCCGTCAAAAATATCACCACGCTTGAACTGTGAAGCAATTGCGTCGTACACAGTATCAATGTCGTAAGTGCCAAAATTTCTCGGACTATTGATGTTTATCTGTAGCCCGAATGTCCATCTATTTCGTCCCTTCATACCCCATTCCTTCTGAAATGGTGCAGAATTCAACGGAAATATTTCAAACCAGATATTATCCTTACTTGCAAGGTCTTCGCGCTTCTCAATGTCGTTCGGGTCAACAACATTGGTATACGCTACAATCTCACCCTCAGAGTCATACTCTTTAGTGATAATATCTTCTTCTCCAATCTTGCCGCCTATCGCAAGAAAGCGTTGACGGATTTTTTGCCAAATATATGTATCTGTCATACTCTGTACTGCTCCGCAATAAACTCAATATCCTTACTACTAAGATGTGTCTTATCAGTAATAAGTTTCATCAATGTTTTCATCTTGCTTTGTGAGGGAACTTTTCTTACACTGCTATTATAAGTCTTAAACCTTTTGATATAAGAAAGGTAGTCCTTCATAGTCATAGACTCTATTTCGGCTTGGGTTATACGCAACATACCATAAGGAGCCTGTACTGAGTAACCATTTTTAACACCGTGCCAGTAATCATATTTCACTGGTGTCGGTGTATCACTTATTTCATATCCACCATACTCAAGCATAGCAAAGCGCGGATGAGTATTCACAATTCTAATTGAGCGTATAAACTTTGTTCTCTCTCTAAGGCCTGTAAATCCACCAAACAATCTGTCCATTATTTCATTTGAAACAATATTTATTGAATTTAAATCGTTAAATGAAGTACCTTCTAACCAATCACTGAAAAGATATTCACCCATTTCTTCTGCTGTAACTTTTTTTTTGTCATACTCAACAGACCAACTTTTCCAAACATAATCATCATCTGGTTTATGTAGCCTGTTATGTGCGTCACGATATTCTTCGTCTTTTGGGGTTCTGTTAACAACTCGCTGAAAGAACATCGCAGTTTGAAATATTACACGAAGATTATGCTGAAACACCTCTTCTTTTACCGTGCCACAAATAACTTTACAAACCTCTTCTTTAATTGAGGTAGTAACTAATTCAGCAAGCCCACGCGGATTATCTTCTGAGGTAACTCTTTGACTACTAAAACCATTTGCGGAGGTTATCTTTAATTTAAAACCCGTTTTAGAAGCCATTACGCTTTCCTTCCTTGAATAATGTAAGTTACAACATAATCACCAGTAGGATTTACTGGTCTACAGTGAATAATGTTGTAATCCGCCCCCGCATATCGAATTCTATCTTTGACTTCTACTGGTTCTTCACTGAACCTACAGACAAACTTTACATCGCCCGCACCAATAACTCCGTCACTGGCGGCGATAGTTTCTTCTGAATAATTAGTTCTTACTGCAAGTCCACCAGTTACTTCACGAAAACTGACAGTCTTTTTTCCAGTCTTTGCATCCTTAACTTCTTCGCCTTTAAGAAGGATTGCAGTCTGCCCGTTTGAGAAATCTGTAATAAGAGAGTCCGCAACTGCGCGGAGGGCAGAGTAATCCATTAAATCACACCTCCGAGTATGTCAGTGTGAATAGCGCGTTTGACGCGACTTCCGCTATTTTTAGTTTTATAAAAATCAGATAACAGCGAATCAAGTACAGTGAATCGAGAGATATATTCACCGTCCGTTTCACTTTCCGAATAATACTCAACTTCAATTACATCAACCTTCTGAGATTTAATACTGCCAGAGGCATCTTTTACAGTGAAAAGAGAAGTGGAAATTGAAATAAATCCCGCTTCACAAACAGCCTTTTTTAATTCTTCGGGAATACCTTCAACCTCGTATCCGTCCTTATCAAACAGTTCAACACGAGGAAAGCACAGAGGTTGGTTTCTGTGATACTTCTTAATTCCCTTCCAACCAATCTTTGAATAAGTACGGTCAATGTAATTGGTAGCATTGATAAGACGCGCCCTTTTATCGTCGTCCGTCAGTGACTCCCAATCACTTCGACCAGTATTCTTCATATACGCATTAGCGTACTCAAGGCTGACATAACAGTTTGCATTTTGAACGCAAGAACCGTCCTCAACAATCAGAGATACTTCACTTTTCTCATTTTCTGTTACATCAGCCATAAGTCGTCCTTAAGCGTCACGCTTTTTTGCTTTGGGAGTTTCAGTCTTTTCAACCTTTACTTCCTCAGCCTTTGTTTCAGTTTTGACTTCTTCTACGGGTGCTTTTACTTCCGTTTTCGGAGTTGAAGCACCTTTCGATTCCACGCGCCAACCGTTATCCATTGCGAGATTAACTGCTTCTTCGGGAATCATAGCAGTGGTATTTCCACCAGCAACTTCGGGAAAGTCGCGAACCATTTTGACAAGTGCCATAAATGCTCCTTAATAATTTACCGTCCCACCGAAGTGGGACGGTATTTGTCTTAGCCGAGGAGGAGAGCCATAAACTCGCCGTTAACAGCCTTAACACCCCAAGCAACAGAAATCTGGAACTGGAGCATACGCTGTCCGCCGTAAACAGCCACTTCGTAAGTGATGTTTGTGAGCGGGTCAGTGACATATTCACGAGCGAGTGCTGTGTCCATCTTCTGTCCTTCGAATTCGGGAACTGCCGGGGGACGAATTGCCAGAGCAATTGCGTTGCGGTGCAGAGCGACAGAAGCAGTGTAATCTCCTACGAGACCAACTGAGTCGTCGTCAGCGGCAGTGTTAACCAGACCCTTCGGGTTAAGGACGAGTTTGGTAGTTGTTGAACCAGCGCCAACAACATACTTGTCTGCTGCGGTACCGATAGTTACGATATCACCAGCTGACGGAGCGGCGGTTGCACCATCAACTGCCAGTTCTTTTGCACCAACTGCATAGCCAGAGGCAGAGTTGATTGCAACAGTACCAGTACCAGTTTTGGTGTGTTTTACAGCCGCGGCAGATGAACGGACATTGAAGCCGTAAGTCGGCATAATAATGCCAGAGCGCAGAGTTTCTGCTGAACCGCTTTCGTTCACCTTAATCATATTCATCTGCTTTGAAAGCAGATTGATTTTAGCGGCGGGTGAAAGAATAACTGTGCGGTTTGTTTCCGGTGTGCCGTTGACATCGAGAATACCCTGCAAGTTTGCGAGGTCAGACATATCGTTGTTTGTTCCAAACGGAGTCGTACCCGCAGTACCGTAAGCGCGTGATGCACCAGCGCAAGCCTCTGCATAAACAGATGCTTCAATTGCGTTGCGGAGTTTACGGAAAGCGTCTGCAAACTGCTGTGCAAGAACTGTTCCGAGAACACCACTGTTCATCACTACTTTCTGATGTTCACCCTTCCAGTCAATTTTAACTGTCTTTGAGGTGGTGATAGCCATAGTGCCAGCACCGACATCAGAATTACCTTCGGTCGGGGTTGAATATCCAACCGGGGTATCTTCTACATCACCAGCAGTGCCAGACGGGATTTTAATCTGGTCGCCGATTGCGGCAACTTCTGCACCCGTGCTTGTGTTGACTGACTGAATGAAGCCAGTGGGTTCGTTGGCAACTTCCTTCAAACCCAGCATAATGTCGCGTCTGACCAAATCGATTGATACATTAGCACTCATTTCTTTTCTCCTAAAGAAAAATATTTAAGAGGTTTAGTAGCGTCCTTCCAAAACAGCGTTCATCTGCTCTTCTGGTGAGAGACTTCTGTACTGAGCCTCTGACATCTTTCCAGTACCACCTCTCACAGCAGAGCCTTCCGCGCCTCCGCCACTGTTCGTTGATACAAGAAGAGATTTTCCAACTTCGGTTTCGCAAAACTTATCAATGGCCTGTGCCATATCCTGTTTCGCTTCATTTACGAGCAGAGTGGTTCCATCACCCATATCCAGACGCTTGAAGTTAGAACCGCGAATACCGCAAACAAACTTTTCTGCGAGGTCACGACCTCCGCCAAGCCAGTTTTTAGTACCAGCGACTTTATTGAATTCAGCCATTACATCGCGTTCGAGAACGCCCTGTTCGAGTTCGGCGGCTTTCTTTTCGAGGACTGCAATCTTAGTCTGATAGTCGTTTTCCTTTTTAGAGAAAACTTCACTCAACTGAGCCTGCTGGTTTTCGTAGTGCTTCCGAAGTTCGTCCGGCTGACTTGCGGCCAGTTTGTCTTGAAGTTCTTTGAGTGCTGATGAAGAAGTTGAAAGGGAAGTTTCCAGTTCCTTGTTTTTAGTAGCCAGTGCTTCTTTTTCTTCCTTCATTTTTGCAGAGTTGATTTTCAACCCTTGAACTTCTGCCTTGTGGAAACCGACTACGGCATCCTTAAGCGCGGCAAACTGTGTATCATCGAAACCTTCTGGTTTGAATGAATCCAATTTCTGTGTGAACTCAGCTAAACGCTGGTCGTCTGTGTTTGGAGTGTTGTTATCCATTTCTTTGCTCCTGCAAATGATTAAGTAGAACCACCTCGTCTGAGGGAGAAACCATCTGTTTCTGTCGTTCTTGAGACAAAGATAGGATTAAAAAAAAAGACGCTTAAATTATTTGAAATAAATATGTGAAAAAGATTGGCAAATTACTTAATTACTGGAATATCTTTAATACTAAAGAATACTGCGTGGTTCATTTTCTTTGCGTTTTCGTATTCAATCTGCGCACCACGGCTTTCTTTCCAGTCTGTAAGAAGTAGTGTAGCGTCACATCGTTTCTGCATAGCCTTTGCAACTGCCATATAATCTTGCCAGTCAAATTCTTGTGAAGCGTTAATCCAAGAAGGATTCATAGGACTGTGCCCCATACGCTTCAACTTCTTTTCAATTTTTAGAAATTTGCGTTTGCAGTATCTGTCACCAGTAATTTTACCCGCTATATAAATCTTCATACTTTTACTCACTTATTATTATTTGAGAGAAGTGTACAAAGTTAAAAATGGTTATTTAATTTAAGAATGTTGTTTGAGTTTTGTATTATCAAATTACTGAGGTGTGCAAATGGGACATTTAGATATCCAAATGCCAGATGGTAAACATAGAATTACAACTTATACATCTAAACAAGATGTTGCGAATCAAAATGTTTTAGCATTATGCAGAAATGGCGTAAAAGAATATATTCCTCTCACAGATTTGAAAAAACATAATTATTGTGCCGCTGTAATGGCATTTGGGTCAAAGTTTTACCTTATTGAAGGAAGTCTATATTTTCATACTGTTGTTAACTTAGACCCAGATAACGAATATTTGCGTATTGTAAAATTGATGATAGATACTGGAAATGCAGATGAAACTGTAATATTACAATATAGTTACGATAAAGTTACTTGGTATGATTATGCGACAATTACGAAAGAAAATCCTGCTACAATTCAATACCACCCAAGAGGTGCCCCTAAGTATTATAGACTTTATTATCTAAGAGAGAGCGGAACTTATTATTCAAGTGTATGGGAGTCTATGGATTACAGTTTAGATTTTGAAATACCGATATATTGACAGATAGTTGGTATATGATATACCTGTAATTGCCAGGTGAGAGTTGGTTGCTTCAATTCTTGCCGGGTGACCGAAGCTGGGGAACAAAAGTTTCCCCTGTGGTTTTTTAGATTACTTATACCGCTGTGTGAGTATATCTATTTGGATAGTTATTTTTAGAAAGCGTATATAACGCATAAGCACAAGCGTGTCTCGGTCTTTTATCTTCATCGGCAATTCTTAACAAAGAAGCGGATTCGTTCTTTTTATCAATCTCAATAAGACCTGTAAATGGTTTTTGATAATCACCCCAGAGGTATTCGTAAAGAACTTTATCATCAGACTCTTTAATTTTATGATAAATTCTCATCTATAACCTCCTGCCAGTTATATTTTTTATTTGCCATTTTATGAGCGACTTCATAAATATTATACTTCTTGTTTTTCATATAAGTCAATTCTGCAAATTCGTGATTCAATAAAAGTATATCCTTATCAGTATGCTCACCAGTTCGCAAGCGTTCTAAGGCTTTTACAATTTCTTCACTAGGGTCAAAATATTTTACAATACCGCCTTCAAAATTGTGTTTTTCCTTAAAAATGTGGTTAATCACTTGTTCTATCTCAGAAAATGGTTTGTCTGAATTTTTAGCGATGACAGTTATAAGCTCTTTGTTATTACCAGTTCTTATTTTGTTGTAATAGTCATTTACTACATCAATATTTTTTAATATATCATCTCTTTTAAGTATATTTATAACATTACTTTTTGCACCACTTTTAATTGAAATTTTTAGGACATCCGACGGAATAACTCTACCGTTATTTAAAAATTTATTCGGTTTGATACCGTATTCCTTCATTAGGTTAAAACGGTTTGTACCAAGTACGCTTTTTTGTTCATCTTCATCAAGCATTTCGATAAACTCGTCAAAATCTGGAATAGGTTCTTTTACAGTTGAGGCTGGTATAAGAACACAACGACATAAACAATGTTGAGGATAAGTTGGAGCGTCTGCAATAGACTTAAAATGAAGTCCACTCAATGAAGCACAGTTGATACAAGTACGACCATCAAGAGTTGCACACCATACAACCTCTATATCATTATTCAGAAAAACAATCTTGTCAGTGTTCTTTGCTACAGAAGGGACAATTGTTCTGATACCGCTTTGAACACCTCTTGAAACCTGTTTCATCTGACTTGAAACTTGGGAAGTAATTTCTTCTGACTTCTGCCCGAACAGATAACCACTTCGTAATGCAGTATCATAAGCGCGTGAAATATTCTTTGCAGTTCTGTCTACGAACTGGTCTAATGTATCTCTGCCATCAAGTGGAGCGAATAAAACTTTTGAAAGTGAAACTCCGCCAAGAGCAAGTGCGCCTTTTATTAAAAGAGAACTGCCTTTACCTTCTCTGATTGGAGCGTTATAAGTTTCATCAAGGAACTCTAATTCACCATTCATTACGAGTTCTGCCATTACATCAAGGCGTTCTTCAAGTTCTTTCTGATATTCGTCAATTTCTTCGTTGATAATGTTAATAAGTGATTTGTATGTGGCCTTTGTATTTATAGTCTTTTGAGAGGAGATAGCCTTATTACAACGCTCTGTCAGTTCTTCAAGAAGCGTCTGAAATTCTTCATCGAGTTCATTCGCGTAGTATTCGAGGTTGATGTAATGAAGTAGGGTTTTCTTGAGAATATCACTTGCCATTTCAAACTTCCTTGATTATGATTCCGTGGGTATAAGCCATTAACTTGCGTTTCATCTTGTAAACATCAGTACGCATACCTTTTGCATCTTCCACAACTGTTTGTCCGGTTTTATCCTCGTATACAAAATCTGCGACATACTTGATACTTCTGAATGTCTCACCGTTTACTTTTGTAGTTGGCATAAGTTCATAAGGCACTTGGAGACGAAGATTGAAAACTTCTCCAGCTCGTTCGAGTAACTTCAACTCCTGATACCGCTGTGCTTCGTGCCTTGAGTCAAATGTGATTCCGTCAACTACGGTTCTTTTATTGTGATACTTAGAGAACTTCATTAAGTGAAGTGTAGGGTAGAAAAAACGGTGACTTAATCTCTTCTCAAACTCATATGTCCACAAAGAGTACAATAGTCTACTGGGCATCTTTTTGGAGGTAAGAATTTAAAATCCTCTATTGGCATACAGTTTGAACACGAATCCGATTTTTCAGTTCTGCCGTGAACAATATCGAAATCAAGGTAAAAAAAATTAGTGGAGTTTGTACATAAATATCCACTGGTTCGTATATATTTTAATTTATAATTTTCTTCAACACTTTCATCCGTTAATAACATATTTCTTGTTTTATACTTTTTCTTTGTACCATCTGTAAAAGTAACTTCGTAACGCGAATTATTAAAAGGCTTGTTACTATCAATAAAAAGGCCATTTTTTCTATCATTAAAAGATTTTTCACGAAGGTCTGCTTCAATCATATAATACAAGTTTTCTAATTTACACTTTTCTGAGAACTGCTTACATAAATTTTGATTTTTAATATTAGAAACCATCTCGCAAGTTAAAATTGAAACTTTATCCTTTAATGCAATAACTTTCTCAAAATATTTATCAATTGATTGAAATTCATAATGAAATGATGCAGTAATTGAAAGATTTATATTTTTTGATTGTAATAAATCTGCAAGCCTAATGTAATAATCAATATCTCTCATCATATTAGTAGTTACTTGTATTTTTGTAATTTTGTCTGTGCGAATATGTGATAATATTCTTTGTAAATTAAATATCGTTACTTCGCCACCAATAAGGTCAATTTTTACATTGTGAAAATTTGTATTATTTAATAGGTTTGAGATATGTTCCATAACATCACATAATCTATCTTCTTGAATTGTTAATTTTTCTTTATCAACACTTCTGTCAGTGCGCCATCCACGAATACAGTAAGAACAATTGATATTACACATTTCTGTTAAACGCCATTTGATTATACAATCAGCAGGGTCTAAATCTTTTAACTCTTTAATACTCTTCATTAACTTCCTCGCATAAAGAATATCTTGCAAAAAATCTCGAATTAAATTTAAGCACTTTTTTAATTCCTTGTACTCTATGACCGTTGGAACTCACCACTCCAATTACAGAACATAGGATTACTCAGAAACCTTATTGATACTGGTTTTGTACAACTATTTCCTATGTGTAGTTGTTGGTGTGGTAGCCAAGCAAAGCCTCTATCAATAAGGTTTTTGTTTTATGGTGAGTTTCAGCCGACCCGACAACTTCGTGAAAGCGCCACTTCATATCGGGAGTAATAAAAAGTGCAGTACCTCAGAAGGCTGCTCGTTAAGAGGATAGTTTGAGGTAGAACTTTAGCAGTAGCCAATAACTCCGAGAGAAAACGGTAAAAATCTACTGCGGCTAACCAGACGACAACGCGTGATGCGACTTGGGGACGCCGTTCTTACTAACAAATGAAACTGCATAGGTAGAGGCTGTAAGGTAGACAAGCCTACGAGCGATTTGTATGAATCGAGAGTTATACCCGCCACGACGCATATACGACCGTGGTACGCACTTAATTGAGCGTAGATGCCTAGGGAAGAAAACACAGAAGAAATCTCTGTGCGGACTTCCCTAGGGCTTCTACGCACTAATAAGCACCTTGCGGTGCTTATGGTAGTTTAAGGGTTAGTTATAAGAGGTAAAGGTAATGAAGAGAGAAACAATCATTCTGCGTAGCGATAGCGAAGCAGTAACGGAACGAAGTGTAGTTACTCTTAATTGCAGACGGTTCAAATTTAAGTATGAAACTCCATCTCAGATACTTATTATCTTCAATCCACGGGAGGATGGTACTTGTAGTCACCCACTCAAAATATACCACTGTACTGAAATAGATACTGGTAAATTAACTGTTGTTAAATACATCGCAAGAGATAACAGAGTTCATAAACATTACTACTACTACAAAGATATAAATATGATACTTACAGAAAGTGGACTGACATTCAAACAGAATAAAAAGAGATGGCAAGAAAAAAAAGGAGATAGCCGTTAAACTATCTCCTCATTCCCTTATTCAACATCAACGATTGTAAGGTCGTTGGTAACTGTGGTGTTGTGAACAATCACCAGTTTTGAAATCGGGTACTTCTGCAACAGTGAGTTGAAGAAGGTCTTTGTTTCGGCAAGAGAACCAGTAAACGGCTCTCCTGTCGTTTCGTCAAGGGCGTAACTAAAAGTGTTAGTCGCCTTGTTGATAAGAATAGAGTACATAGACACTCCTAGTCGGATTAACCGACATTCTTAAGTTTTTTATCTCGTTCAGCAATACGCTTTTTGAACGCTTCGTAAATCTCTTCTGCGGAGTTTCCTTCAAGGTTCTCTTGGTCAATCAAGAAGATGAAGTCATCGTAATTCATATCGGGGTCAATCAGTTCTTGCTGTTGAAGGATATAGAATACGCAGTAGAGCGGGAACTTGCCCTGTCCAGAGATATTTGCAATAGAGTTGATGATATTCGGGTCAAGGCTCATTGTTTCGTAATCGTAGTTGAGGTGGATTTCAACAAGTCCATCATAACCACACCATTCTTCATACCACTGGATAAGTTGACTAAGTTTCTCACTGATATTTCTTGCAAAGGTTGCAAGTTTTGCGTTTTCACCAGAGCGGTGAACATAAGCAGATTCGGCAGTTTCAGAAGTCTTTTTGTCCGGGGCGATGTTCTTCATAAACAAGCCAGCAATCTGACTTTCAATCTTGTCGATTGCCTTTTCACAATGTTCAAGACCTTCGCCAGAGAATGACAGAACACCGAACTTAGCATCAGAGTTTTCTTCTGTAAGGAATGAGTCACCACCGAGAGTAATATCATCTTCATCGCCATCGTCTGGTGCAGTGTAACCAGTAATATAACCGGTCGGAACGGTTGTCATATGAACACCGTTCGTGTAATCCGCCATTAGTTGATAGTGGTGAACATTGAGCATAGCAAGGTCAAACAGAGGCGGTTTTTCTGGCTTGTCATACGGAAGAAGAACAATCGGGATATAGTTAATGCGCTCTCGGTTGCCTTTAACATTTACATAAACTGGGATAACTTCTACTTCCATTTTGACAATCTTTGTCTTGTCATACTGGTCGAATACTGGTGAGTAAATGCGCTGTTCGTAGTATCCTTCCTCATTTAAGAGCAGAACTCTGTAGCGTTCAAATGTTTCAACTTCAAACTCGTTAACAACTCTTGAACCCTGTTCCTTGAGAACTACGAGTTTGAGTTTCTTTGTGCCAGAGTAATTGTCATAACGCCAGTTGATAATTGATTCTGCGGGATAATATGCAAGGTATGGACGAAGGCCTTTTTGCTCTGCTTCAAGGACACTCATTCCCGGTTCGCTTGAAGGGCAGTCCAAGAGCATAGCACCGAAACCAGTCTGCAACAAATCCCATACAGAGTCGGATGCAAACTGATACAGAGAAGTACCCATACCGTTTACATCATTGAGAAGTCCGCTCTGTTTGAAAGCGTCATCAACCTGTACTGTCGGTGTACGGCGGAAAATCATAGCGTGCATAATTCCGTGAGCCGCGCCTACAAAGTTAGAGTATGGCGTTCGCATTTTGAACGCTTCATAGCGGGCTTTACGACATTCGCTGTCTTTTCCGCTTGCCATAGGGAGATATTTCTCTCCCTTGCTTTTTACAATATCTTCACCCTCAATAGTTTCACGACAGATACCCCAGCGTTGAATTTGTCGTGCATAGAGGTCGCACTGAAAGGTGACAGGGTTTTTATTTGTTTCTCCGTACATCTATTTACTCCTCTTCAAATTCGAGTTCAGTAACCTTTTCTTCTGAAAGAGGCTCTGGAATTTCATATTCATCATTGTTCTTCTGAACTCCTTCTTCTGCTTCATCAATCATTGAAATAATGGTTTCGTACCAGTTACAACGAAGCCAGTCACGAAGGTCGTTGATAATATCCTCACGGATTTCTTTACAGACTTTTGAAAGAGTAGGGCTTACTTCACGATTGATACCTTCATAGCTGTCTGTATTTGCCATAAAAGTTTCAATCTCGTTGTATGCGCACTTAAAACCAGCCATAAACGCCTTGTCTGTTTCTGAAAGTTCATTTCTGTGATTCTTATAGCCGTCTTCGTAACAAAATCTAAAATCCATTTTTTCTTCTCCTTAAAAGCCATATACTCTAGGTCTGTTAAGACCCCAAGATGTTTTGATTGGTTTGAGATAACACAAAAGGTAGGCGGCGGCATCTGAAATGTGGTCAAGTCCAGAACTCTTATCTGTGTCCTGTCCGTTATCCTTATAACAATAACCTTCAAGTGCTTCCTTCAACTTCTTACACCGTCCACGAGCAATAAATGTATGCCGTTCTCCTTTTGCGTTGAGGAAAGCGGTATTTACTGCATTAAACTTATCGCGTGAAGAATAGGGTGCTTTCGGGCAACATACATGGAAACGGTTTCTTCTTAGAATTTCATAATCAGTCTCACCAACAGCCGCAGAAGTCTGTCTCTTACGACAAGTCGGGTCTGGATAAACAAAGATGTCACCTTTCGGGAACTTCTTACGAATAGAGTTACAAAGAACCTGCGTGTTAGAGTTCGGCTCAACAATTTCATCAAAGAAGTACACATTGTCACGCTCCTTAACGGCAATCGCGGCAGTCATCGGGTTAACATTGAAGTCAATTCCAATATGAACATCTGTATTACCAACTCCCCAGTCAGCGTCCAAATCACAGATATTCTTCTCTCGGTCGAACATATCGTATACGCGGGAAGCAAGGTTCTCGAATGAGGCTTCGAATTCTTGTGCAAACATCTTCGGCGACATACTTCTTCGAGCCGCCTCAATTTCTTCGGGGTCTACATTCCCACCTTCAATAGTGGTGTACTGAAATGCCTGCCAGTCTGGGTTCTCAAGTGCCTCTTTGTACATCTTGTAAAACCAGTTGTAACCTTTTGGCGTTGAAACGAGGATTGCGTCCCCTTTTTTATCAGCAAGAGCAGGGCGTACAATTTCCCATACTCCATCCTTCATAAAACCACATTCGTCAAGGATTACACGGTTAAGAGAAGAACCACGAAGGTGTTCGGGATTATCTGCGGTAACGACATACAAGATAGAACCATTGATGAACTTGTATGCCTTATCCATTTTGTTGACTTCTGCAATCCATTCTTTAGGCACATTCTTCGGAAGCCAGTCGTCCCACATAATCTTCTTTGCCATATCCCAAGTGGGAGCAACATACCAGATTACAGAACCGGGTTTTGAAACCTGTTCAAGAATAGCCGCGCCCGATACAAATGATTTACCGAAACGACGGCCAGCGTTAACAATCTTAAATCGGTGAGGGTCTCTGAGAATTTCAAGTTGAGGTTTTGTAAGACGAAAAGGTATATCGCTCATACAAGTACCTCACTTCCATCTTCAAATTGAACACCAATCTTTGTTTCAACTGGTTCATAATCATCGGGGTCGTACTCCGCACGGGACGCTTTTTCTGAAATCTGTTCGAGAGTATCTCCACGCTCTGCAAAAATAATCGCGGGTATTTCGTGCTTGTTCTCCTGTTTCTGAACTGGTGCACGACCAAATAGACGCTCTGCGATAACTTTAGCGGCAGATGTAGCGTCTTTATCGGATTCAGCGTAGATTGCGATTTTGTAAAGTCGGTCAACAACGGCTTGCCACTGGGTCGTCATATCTCCGTTAAGTGGAGACTCAACATATTGGTTAGCGGCATAACTCATTGCATCTGCAAGAGCCTTTTTTGAGCCTTGATATGGTCTGTTGTTAACTTTATTAGTTGGCTTGATAATTCCCATACCGCTAAGATATGGGTGAAAAATATTTAACTTAAATTATCAGAAGGAGCCTCTTTTCTCTGCTCGTCCCAAGCCATTTTAAGTTTGAGAATAAGTTGGATTGACTTTTTGGCGGGGAGTTCGCCAAGACCTTCTAATACAAGATTTGTTTCTGCTTCGTTAAGTTCGATTGTCATAATGAGAGTGTAGAGGAGAAAAAAGAAGGAGTTAAATAAAAAATGTTTAAGCACTTTTTTTAATAATTCTATATTACTTTCGTTGAAATTAACTACTTCAACAAGATGAAAGTACGAAAAATTTGAAAGGCTGTCGTGATAAAGATTTGTTTGGTTGTCTTGTACTTTCGCAACCACAAAAGGTTAGTAACCTTTGCAAGTCTTTATCACAATAGCCTTTTTTGTTTAAGGAGTCGTAAATGAAAAAGTTCTTTATCAATGTGCAGGGTGGGACAGGTCTTAATATCGGGCTTGCTTCTTTTCTTACTGAGATGAAAAAATCTCACGATGACAAATATTATGTATGTTCACCGTATTATGATATTTTCGAGTGCTGTGAAGCCGTTGATGGTGTATACAAACCGCAGGAAATGAGAGATTTCATCTTCGACTGTAGAGATGAAGGTGGTACAATCATCAATCACCGCTTGTATGATATGTCAGATTTCATTTTCAAACGCCTCAATTATTCACAGGCTTGGGCACAGTTGCTCGGTTATGAATGGGAAGATACAGAAAAGGGAACAAAAGTCAAATCTATTCTCAATCCTTATCCGAAATACCCCGCATTGAAAGGTATGGTTGATAATGTCTTGAAAGCAATCAAGGATAACAAGTTTGAAGACTTTATCATCATTCAGTTTACTGGCGGTCAGTCACCTTTGGTACAAGTTCCAAATGGGGATTGGTCAAAGGTTCCTTACGATTATATGAACGAACCCTTAAAACGCCACTATCCAATTGATAAGGTTACAGAATTCTGTAAATTATATCACGATAAACACCCAGAAACCGCAATCGTGAATTTCGGACTTCCGAATGAACCGTGTCCAGATTTGCCGTATGTTGTTAAGACTGTAATGCCCTATCTTGGCTGGTATGAACTTGCAAAAACCGCAAAAGAAATTGTCTGTATCGATTCAAGTTTACAGCATCTTACAGCAGGACTTGTAAAGACTACTGTTATCTGGGCACATAGTAAGCCGGAAAATTTTGGATACAGTTTCAATAAAAATATCGAACAGTCCTGTAGAACAGAAGATTTGCTTTATTTTTCTGCACTCGGCCCTTCTGGTGCAAAGGTTAATTACATTGAACCAGAGGAACTTCTGAAAGCAGTAGAACAATAAAATATCAGCGGACAACTCCTCCGAGTTTGTCCGCCCATTTTTCCCACGGTTGTTTGTAATAGTGTCTTATAATGCCCATACGCCATAAAAGATTACCGATTAAGGATGGAAACCCAATAAAGAAAATGTAAAACGGCCCAAGTATACGGCTTTGAATTCTATGTCCTTGTTCGTGTTTTAATGTTGTTTCATTGTATTTGTTAAGGAAGATAAATTCGCCGAAAGTTACGCCGCATTTCGATTTGTGTAGATAAAAGTCGTTTTCTTTCTGTTTTCCAAGAGAATAAATAAAGCCGACTATATTTTGTGGTAACTGCCAGACATTGATAAAGAATTTGTTTATGTTCTCCATTTGTTTATTCCCTTATGTATTATTAGTTAAGGAAATATGACCGCATAAAGTACAATGACCTTTCTCACATAATCTAGGCTTATCATTCAGCTTGTAGTCTTCAATGTCAAATGTACCGAAGCAAGTAACAACTTTATTTCTATCAACATATACATAGTCATAGTCTTTAGAGCACTTAAATCCAGTCGTATTAAATGCTACGCCATTGTCACCATATTTCTTAATAAACTCATTTCGTGTATTAAAGTACAACTTGCCATTTACTAAGTAACGAGGTGTTTCTTTAACATTCTTTCTTGCTTGACCTCGTAATGTTTCATCAAACAAGTTCTCTTCACACATATAATAAATGCCATTATCTTCACAGAATGTAGCAAACTTATCAATATGTGTTGCTTCTTTAGTAATAACAGTTTCGCATTTGAATTGACATAATTTAGATAATGTTAAAGCTTTATTAAGAAACTCAGATAGTATAGCCTCTTCTGGATGAAATGATGCCGTTATAGATATTGGATAGCTTGTCAATTCTTTATACCATTCAATGTCTCTTGAAAGGTTAGTTGTAATGTTTATCTTTCCAATACAATCATTTGAGGCTAATTCTGCAATTATTTCTTTAGTTGTGTCAGAACAAGAAATCTCACCACCAATCAAATCAATCTTGACTTTACAGTTAAATCTTTCTGATAGCTGATTTGCAATGCTAACGACATATGGCAATGCTTCCTTACAACATTCCATATCATAAGATAATGCTTGGCTAAACGCTATTGGGCGCCGTATGCAATAAGAACAATGATAATTACAGAAGTCAGTTAAACGCCATTTAATGACCTTCATATCATCAAGGTCTTTAATACTATAAATCTTCATACAGTAATTAGTTATAGGTTCCTATTTCACTACATATATATGCTTGTGCTATTATCCTCTCTACCGAATTATAAGGTACCTTTGCTACTGGAACCATAAGAGTAATATAGTATTGAAATGACTCAGAGCCGTCTGTATTAGGAAATGCCTGCTCAGATGTTACATATCCAGAATTATTATATCTTATATAACCAACATCGTGCGCTGCAACTGGTGAAGAAGTAGCATTTAGAGGCAGTCTCATCTGAATGAACCGTAAGCCCCAGTCGTGATTTAAGTAATTTGGGTCTTGTTCGCTCCAAGCATAGTATCTAACCATTGATAACCAGTTACCTGAACCAAATACAAATGGAAATGCACATTTGCAGCTAAGCAACTTGTTATACCACCAAGTATTGTCTTCAGGACAAGATGACCACTGAATATACTGTGAATAGCTATGAGAAAGGCCATTTAAGCTTTCTGGAATTGCATTCCAAGTACCATTCCGTACCATACCGTAAGAATCCTGATACTTTGCAAATAACTTGTCATAAAGATTTATATTATTTGTTAGAACTACAGGCATTGCGTCAATAGTAATAGCATTTAATATTTCATCATCAATTAAGTAGTCAGTACCGGGGCCAGAAAGTGCTGTGCTTACTGCTGAACTCGACGAATATGTAATAGGTACAGTCAAAGGAACCATCATTACAATGCAGTCCAAAAACGCACCTTCTGAAATATATCCATATCCAGTACTAGCCCAAGGGCTTCGAAACTTAACAGTAGTAAGTGGCGCTAATATAAATGGCTTCCAATACCATTCAATGTCATAGTAGTATTTATCTCTCGTTGAGCCATAACCACAAGTAATCACCAATTTAGGATACAAAGATTTGTTGCGTATAGTACACAAATCATCATAGTTGTATGTATACCAATCGGTCTGCTCTATATAAACCATATCAATATCGTTGGCTTCTCCGGTTACGAGGTCAACTGTGTCTGAAACCCAGCCTAGATTCTTGTGTACTCTATTAAACCCAAATACACGGTTAGTGAGTCCGTCTACATCCGTATTATAGACCTTATCGCCCTTACTCTTAAAGTATAACTTAGCCATTTATTATTCTTTCTCCTAAATTAAATAAATGTGAGATAGCAAACACACAAGCAACAAGCACAGAAGTTGCAAGAATTGATATTGCACAATGTACTGTTTGTTATAGTTGAGCAGTTAATACAAGAACATTGGAGATTAACAGTTCCACAGAGCTTGATGTAAGTAGCAGTAATATCAACTTCACCTGCACAAGCATTTATACAAGAACCGCCACCGTTGATATTTACATGATGAGCGCTAACATCAGCACAAGTTGTAATAATACCGCCATAATTACAAGATACAAGAGAAATACTAGAGTCTATACAGTTATAATAACCATCTATATAGCGACTCATTATTCCAGTTGTAATACAGCATCTATTTGAGGCGTCTGCGCATATATACCCAAAACTACCATTTTCCCCACCTGTTGCAGAAAGAGATGCTGAACGACCGTTAAAACTTGCATTATTACCAGAGAAAGCAATATTATTACCATTAGCTTGCATATTTGGACTGCTAATATTTATACAACAATCAGAAATGATTGCTATCTCGTGTCCTGCTGATATATTAACACCACTATAATAAGGCTCCGAGCACAATCCGATAGAAGCGGTTTGTACTGGAAGTCCTTGTCCAGACGGCTGGTCACAATTACAAGTTAAAATAACCATTTCGGCCCTTGTAGCAGAACTTGTACAAGAGGCAGTTGCGTTTAATGTTGATAATGCACCACAGCAGACTTCACAGATACCAACTCCACCTAATTCTTGTGTTGTCTGACAAGAGTTGTTACCCGCGTAGAATTTATATCCACCGCCTGTTTTGGGGATTGCATAAATAATATCATTGATATTCGGACTCACTGGGAGAGTGTTTACATAACTTACGACTTCGGGAATGTCAGTAGAGAGTGAAAGTTCTGTAAGAGTCTGTCCGGTAGCATCCCCGATATAATAGCGACCATTGTACTTGTAAATGCGGGTTTCAATATCTGGTGAAACCGGTAGTGTTGTAACAATTTTAACTTCTTCAACAACTTTATCCGCAAGTGTAGTAAGTGCGCCCTCTACAGTAGTAGTAGATGTACCGTCAACAACAATTGGAGTGGTGAGATTTTTGTCCTGTTTCTTTTCAAGTTCGGTATAAGCACCGCCAGTCGTGAATTTGGTTGTACCACCGCTTACTGGGACTGCACTGTCACCAGTGTTGATAACATCACTAAGACCCACATCAGCCTTAGTCGTAGAGTGCGGATTTGTTGAAATCGTTGTATTGATATGGTCAATAAACGATTTAACGACCTTCTTGAGTTTTCCAAAAAGGGTAGAGAGGGTTTCGCCGCTTTCAAGTTCTTGGTTTATTGAAGAGGCAGAGAATGTCGGTGTCTGATTGTCTGTCGTGACATTCGGAACATTACCAAGCCCGATATCAGCCTTTGAAAGACCGTGCGGGTTTACATTGGTTACAGTGCCAGTACCTACAACCTGTGAATGGTCATAAGCAATCTTACCCCTGTCACCTCTATAAGCGGTCGATGATGTTTCACCAAGAGAGAGGTCTGAACCAATCTTTGTATACTGGCTTCCGCTCCAACGGTAAGTAATGTTCGTCCGAATATCAACATAAACCTTACCAGCTTCGGGAGTGACCTTATCAGAGTAGCCTCCGACAGTTTCTTCATACGGAATATATGAAATGGCAACATCTTCTGCTTCTTCAAGCGCGGCGATAACATCAGCGTCACTTTCCGCGGTGTCAGATACAGTGATTGCAGAAGAAGTAAGACCAGTAACTTCAAACCAGTTGTCACTGTCTTTCATATACGGAGTATCATTGTTAAATCGGATATTACCGAGAGAAACAGAGGTACCAGCAGTTCCAGAGGGTTCTGTTCCTACTGTTAAATCAGAGTTAAGGAAATCAGTGCCGTCATACCAGATATCGTGAGTAACGGTTGAGGGAGTATAGTGAAGGTAGAAGTCACCGTCTGCTTCGTTGTAATAGCCCTCAATAACATCATCAACAAAAGAGGGGAGTTGTGAAGAAGGAACTTTGCCGTCGGAGTCAAGTTCTGCTACACCGTTAGCGGCACCTTTAAGTGAAGCGTCGAGTTTTTCAACAACTCTGAATGAACCTTCTGTACTTCCCGCACCAGCAAGTGTATAAATCTGATTCTGCAATTCTGCATCGCGGGCAGTTCGGGCGGCGGCCTCATCTTCAAAGAGTTCTGCTTTTGTAACGCGTTTTACAATGCCGTCTGAGGTTTTAACGAGAAGTTCGCTGGTGTCTGAGGGGTTATCTACAAGGTCAAGGTCATTAAAGTTAACAATCTCTGCATCTATAGCCATATCGTCCGTCCTTTATTGGACATACAATACGGTATAAAAAACAGTACCTTAAATAAAAAAAAGCCGCGTGGTTAGCGCGGCCGGGTCAGGAGGTAAGTCTTCGCCTTTGGTGGGAATAATTAACTCTAACAATTCCCACATATTATGTCTACTACTTCTTCAATAATTTCGCATCATCAACAAAATATTTTATTTTAGGTTTCAAGTTCACATCAGAGTTAGAAACCCAAGACTCGAAGTGTCCGCTCAGTTCAACTACTGAAAACTGTTTTACATCTTGGTCTAAAAGGCTCTGCCATATCTCTTTATCAAGCATTACAGTCATCTCAACAATACTTGATGAAAGACTGTCTTTTCTTTGAGCGGAACTTCTCAAGCAGATGCTCGCCGCTACATCTTTGTGAGGGAGGAACTTAATCCTTACAATCTCCCCCGCAAATCTCCATTCATTAACCATTTCCAACCACCTTGAAAAAAATCTTTTTTTTCTAAAACAGACCTGTACTTCACTTTTATTCTGAAATTGACTTTTTCTTAGGCTTATATATCGAGAATTCATAGGTGCCGAATTCCTCGTTCATATAAAAGCCCATCTTCAAATCATTCGGTTTTGTGTACATTTTATTAACAATCTCGCAGGCCAGTTCAACAAGGGCAGGACAGAGAAACATTAGAAGGTTGCGTCTCTTTTCTTCCCTCACCTTAGTTGCAAGGTACTTTGCTCCAAAGCGCCCGGTACCCTGTTCCCTTAACTCGATGAATATCTTGCAGAGTTCCTCTGTAGCGAGCGACTGCAAATCCTTCATCGTTCTTCCTTCTGCTCTTACTATCTTTCCCATAAAAAACTCCTCACCAGATTATCGGCAAGGAGTTATTATATATATACCCCGTAAGGGGTTTTTATGGAAAAATTTCAAACTCGTGTTATGCACTTATCGCATTGATAACATCTTCGCTTGTTTTTAGAAATCCGTGGTCTATAGCAAACGCAACATTATCTTCAAGTCGTCTAAGTTCGGCAAGTTCTTCTTTACTCGCCTTATTTCTGATACCTAGTTCGTGTTTACCGAACACTTTTTTATTAAGTGCTACAGCAACACCACTGTAATTCGGATTTGGAAGTTTATAAAGCGCGGCTGAGAGGCTTTTGTAAAAATCTCCAGCTTCTATACGATTTAGAATCAGTTTGTCAGTAAGCCACATCACAACTTCTGCATATAACTGAGGATTCATATCGAGGGCAACCATTACCCAGATATAAGGATTGCACATAACACGCTTTTCCGCACCTCGTCCAGTTGTCTTGTAAACTCCAAGCCGTTTCAAAACTTTTACAGTGCCTTCTTTCTGACAATCTTCATAAAAGGATGTGTACATCCCTTTATCACTAATTATTCCTTGTTTAACAAGAATGTAAAAAATACGCTCGATATTTTCAGTATACCCAAGAATATGACCAATATGCTTTACACTCCACCCATTCAAAACTCTTGCGTGAGTGTATGCCTCCTGTAAGTCAGTGAGGCAAAGGAACCCATTCTGAGTCTCCTGTCTTATCACCACACCAAACAGGTTCCTGTCCTTCTCTGAAATCATCGTTACATTCGTTTTCATCTCTGTACCCTCCATAATTTGAGATACAGAGATTTTGAACTAATAAAAATTATCGCTTAAATAATTTTATCAACAAATATTTTTTTTTATTTATAACTCAGCACCCAGTCAATCGGACAGCCTAAGAATTTACAGATATCGTAGACGGTTCTAATATTAACCGGGCGGTCTTTATGCAGTTTAGTTCTTGTTGCCTCAGTAAGACCTTCTTTATGTACAACGCGCTTTGCGCGTTCTTCTTCGCTTCTGATATTCAGAGCGACTGCTGACTTCTGACGCTCTTCATCAGTAATCTCGTGACCGATATTATTCCTTCTTCGGTACGGCTCAATCTTGTCAAACAAATCGTGATAGGTCTTTCCCGGTTTATCCTTGAGGTACTCTTCAATGAAGTTCCAAAGCGGTGCATAGGTGAGTTCGCCAGTTGCGTTCTCTGGAGGAGTGTAGGGCACAGGACGATTGAAATACTCATTGAGTTCTATGTCCTTGAAGGTGACAATCTGACTCGGAGAGACCTTTAGAATAAAGCAGAGTTTGGCAATAGCATCTGTTTTCGGAATTGAAACTCCTTTCCATAAACTCGCCACACGAGTGCTTCTAATCCCAAGAGCCTCTGCAATATAAGCAGACCTATAGCCACTCTTCTTAATTACATCTTTTAACAAAGATAAATTAACTACTTCACTGTAATCTATATCCATATATAACCCCCGTATTTTTCGATACCATTCTGTCTTACTTGTGTATAAATTACACTAAATACCACCGAATAATATATACACTTTAATCACCTTTGTAAACTACTTTCGGTGCATTTTCGTGTAATTTACAATTTTTTACCTATTTCGTACTAAGTATCATCCTCGCCCGTGTACAGTATCAATAAACCTGTGTTCATCACTAAAATCTCTCTCATCACTTTCTAAACACCCTAAATTACCTTTATTTCCTCTATATACACACTCTCCATATATACAACTATATATTTACCTCTTACATTCCTACATATATTAACTGTGTCATATTTACCCATATTATGTGTGTCATTTTGACCACCTTGAAAAAGTTCTTTTAGAGCAAAAGGGGATAAGGAACCAGGTGCTCTGCTCCCGCTCCCCTTGCGGGGGGGGTATACCCCCCTATCACTAGGCTAAAAAACAGTTAAAAAAAGTGTAAAAAACACTAAAAAAGACAGAATAATACAAAATGATGACTGAACATTTCAAAATAAAGTGTGCTAGAGTAACACCGTCAAGCGAAAAGCAATTGACAACTTGTAACGAGGTTAAGACTTACAACCTAGTAAAGAAAGTCCGCAAGATTAAAGCGTCGTGTATCCCTCGAGGCTATCGAGGTAAAAAAAGATAGTGGATTGACACCACCCATTAAGGGGTTATCAGTTGCTTCTATTGGCAACTAAAAACGCAATACGAGAATTCGAGCGAATTCGAATTCGGGATTCTATGTTCTTTGAAAGGCTATTCGCAGCACCACTACTCACCACCGATAGGGATAGTGTTCTATATTTGATGGCGGTAACTATTGCACCGAAAAGACAGTAGGTTTCAGCAAGGCAAGGCAAAATTTGCGGAGTACCCAAACGAACTTTTAAAACTAAGGGCGGGTGGTCTGTAGTAGTATGTGCTCTTCTGACTGACTGACTATAGACTTGTTGAAATGACGCAACACCTGGACAGTGTAGGAATTTTCCGAATGTGGTCTAGGTGTATAATCCACAATTTTAATTAGTAACGATTTTTAAGGTTTAGAATAAACCTTGTTCTGCCGCTCGTAAGTCTACACTTTCATTTGCTCTAACAATCTCAAAATTCGCAATGGGTGTACTCGGCTGCAATGTCGGGGAGCGGTATCGGTCTGCATATGCAGACTTTAAATTTATTGTGTCCGTATTTTTACGGAAAGGAGTCTTCTATGAAAGCAGAAAAAAACGCCTACTATGGCAAAATGTCAAATAAGGATTTTAACGCCTTGTTTGTATCTCAGACCTTCGTTTTAAAAGAGGGTTACACGCCTAAACTCGGTAAAAAGGCTCTCTTTATCAATGCTATCGTTAACGACAGAGAAGAAGTGTCTTTGCGTACACTTAACAACTTGTATGCAAATTCGGCAAAGATGGATAAGGCGGGCTATTTTAAGGCTTGCGACATCATCTCTTTCGAGGATTTGGCAAAGATACAGCGTGCATCTTTACAGGGTGCTCTGTCTGCGGATAATCCCGACGCACTCCGTCTGCTTAATGCAGACGGTAAACCGTGCTTTCTCGAAGTCCATCGGGACAAAAAAACGGGTGCTCTCTCGATTGCAAAGGTGGAATTCGACCCTTGCCTTTGCTCTGCTAAAGTAATCTCTAAGGCAGAACAGGAAGAGAAGAAGGAGAAGGCAGAGCGTGCAATGCTCGCTAAACTTCTCGAAAAGTACGGTGAACAGTAATCCGTTTACCATCTTCTAGACAGAGTGATAACTTAGGGCACTTTATCGGGTTTCAATCCCCCGACTGTCTATACTTTGGCGGCTTATATAGACCGCCTTTATTTTTTTTTAGGGGGATACTATGCGTATATCTACCAAATACTTTTTTCTCAATCTGTTTGGGAAAAATCGCAATGGTAACAAGGTCTACTTTGCTGTTCGTATCGGTAATAAATTCGGGAATAAGAAATTCCGTTTCTCAATTCTCGAAAAAACCGGTGTAAACATTGAGGCTTTTGGGCTTTTCTGTAACTGTTAGTCGGGAACGGTTTTACCGTTCATATTCTCACGATAACCGTATCTATACGGTAAGGATTGAAAATGTACGAAATTTCATTTGAAATTTTCGAATTCGTTTCTTATGACGAATTATCAGAAATCATCAACGGCTAAAACCGATTTTTCGGTAAGGTGGGCGGTAGTCTATATCTACCGCCCTTATTTTTGTAAATCTCAACGGTAGTTTACCGTTTTTGAATTCGGGCTTGTCTTTTACGGCAAGCCTATTTTATTAAAGGGGGCTTATATGCTCGCAACTGTTTTAATAAACATTATGGCAATCACTTTTATTTTATGGGTTGCTATGGTCGGTCTTACACTTGGCATCGCTTTTGAATTGGGCGGTGAATTCTATATCGGGATTACTCACGCATACCGCAAGGGATTACTTGAGAGAATTCTCGATGGGCTTGAAACACTTAAAAGAATGTAAGGGGGAAACTATGCTTAAATTTACGCTCGAAGTGTTTGAGGGTCGGACACTGGTAAAAATGCTCTCTACAGTTTCAAACACTGTAGAAATCGGACTCACTGAACTCAAAGAAAAGTATTCAATGCTCTTGAATAATCCAATCAATAATTGGACTGGTGAGAAAATCACCGCTTATGCAACAATCGCTCTTTTTGAGAAATCAAATGAGAGTTTATGCTCTTTTCGTTTCCGATGGGATAACAACAGTTTAAGTAATGTACTTGACACATTCTTAACCGCTATCGACGACGAAACAATGGAATCAATCAGAAATAACTAAGGGGGAAACTATGCTTGTAAAAACTAATCTTGAATTATTAAAGAAATGGGACGATGTTGAAAAAACTCAGAAAGCCGTCATTAAGTCTTTCGGTCGGTGGTGGTTTAAGCACCTCGACTATGTAGGCGGTACTCGGCTCGGTAAACTCGATGAAATTTTCGGGTTTCCATACACTTCAAGCGGTATGTTTGCCGAATTGGGTTGTAGGTGTAATTCGGCATGGCGGTACAGGGACGCTCCCGAATACACGCTTGGCGGGCTTGCCGTATCTGTTGACGGTTTCGTGGTTGCTTATTTCGATAATGACGATTGCGAAACACTCTATGTAATCATTGACAAACTGGAGGATTAAAATGAGTGTAAACGAAATTTGGGAATACATTGTCGATAGTGGTATCGCTACCGAAGATGAATTGAAACTTATAACCGACATAAACGGTTACTCTGTAGATACTCTCAACGATGTTATCTACTGTCGCACTGGTTATCATTCAGTAGAACAACTGAACGACGAAGAATAAACACATTTTATGGATTTTTAAGGGCGGTACTAAACCGCCCTTTTTTAATAACCGTCTAAGGACGGTAAGGAGATTTATATGGCTACAAAAACTGTAGACTTGGACAAGTACCTCGATGGTACTCATGTAGTGGTTCGTGCAACTGTCGATATGGACACTCTCGAAGTATCTTTTCCCGAAGAATTCGGGGATAAACTTTCAAACTGGGTTTACTACGACGGCTGTAGAATTGCTCGATGGAGAGAAGTACTTAGTTGCGAAGCACTTCACGAAGTCGGACTGGACGACGACATCCTTTATTGTGAGAGGTCGGAATACTGGGGATATGCGGACTCTATGTCGTACTGCGATGATGAGAGAGAATATATGTTCTCAAACCTCCTTATCGAATTTCACGACCGCTACTACTATGTAGGTGATTGTACCGAGTGTCGTATTCGTCGGGGAGATGGTGATATTGATTATATGACCGTCCCGAACTCGTGGAGAGAAGAGGCATACTACTGCGAAAACTGCGACTGCTATATCGAGTACGAAGAAGATTATTATGGAGATGGCGAATGTATTTACTGTCACGACGATCGCCCTAGCATCATTGAAGGGTACTACGAGAGTCACGACCATTCCCCGAAGTTTTTCGGGGAATACAAAGACGATGAACACTTTGTCGGTCTTGGCTTTGAGTTGGAAGTAGACTGCGACTACGACAACAAAGAGAATAACGAAGATACCGCCCGTGGTCTTTGTTCTCACTGCGGACTCGAAGAGGATGAAATGAGATACGCTCACGACGGGTCATTAAATTACGGTTTCGAGTGTATCTCACAACCGCACACAATCAAAGACTTTTGGTCTAAGGCTGAAAAATGGCAGAAAATGCTCAAGTATCTTGCCGATAACGGTTACTCAAGCCACGACGCTGGTACTTGTGGACTTCATGTCCATGTATCTCGCGGTATGTTCGGCGCTACGAAGGACGCACAGGACACCGCTATAGCAAAGACTTATCTCTTCTTTGACGAAAACTGGTCGGAAATTGTAAAGGTTTCCCGTCGTCGCTCATTCGATTACTGCGAGAAAAACAATCTTTTCTTCGACGACCGAGATAAAGACTTGAAACACAAGTACCTCGCTTGGAAGAAAAAGTCTAAGACCGAAGGAAATCACGGTGTCGCACTGAACAACAAAAACAGTGCTACATTCGAGTACCGCTTGGGTCGTGGAACTCTCAACGCTTGGTCGTTTTTCTCTTGGATTGACTTTGTACTCACTATAACCAAAAATGCCCGTCGTATCACGGTCGGCAAGTTAGTTTCAAATGACTTGCTCTCTTGGCTTGGTGGTATCAAAGAATCCACTGCGAAGTACATCTATAAGCGTGGGGCTTGGCGTAAGGAAATGATTGCTCTCTACCCGAATATCGAGTGGGAAACCGACCTTACCGACAATAACGACTAATCAATCGGGGCGTAAAGCCCCGTACTTTTAATCACAACACAATTTAAGGAGAAATAATAACTATGTGTGTAATCGCTTATAAACCAACAAATATCGCTTTCCCGACTGAAACAATCCTCAAGAACTGCTACGAAAACAACCCCGACGGAGCGGGTTTTATGTACGCTTGGAAGGGTAATGTTCACATTCAGAAGGGGTATGAAACTTGGACGGCTTTCAAGAACGCTCTCGATAAGGCTCGCGCAAAGACTGGGGACAATGTACCGTATGTTATGCACTTCCGCATCGCTACACAGGGTTTTGAACGGACAATGACACATCCGTTCCCCCTTTCAAGCAAAATGGGCAATCTCAAAAAACTTCATACAGATTGCAACATCGGGGTCGCTCATAACGGTGTGCTTGACTTAACATCGGACGGCTCTAAGGCTTATTCGGACACTATGAAGTTTATCACGGACTATCTCTCTCTGATTATTCGTGGTTACGACTTTTACGAAGATGACCGCACCAAAACACTTATCGAACGGCTTATTGAAGGTTCACGACTGGCAATCTTGGACAAACACGGACACTGCGAATTGATGGGTAAAGGTTGGGTTGAAGATGGTGGACTGCATTACTCTAATAACTCATACTCATACAAAAAATTCTCATACAATCCGTCAAGGTGGGATAATTGGTCTGCTTGGGACGACTATGAATGGACTGGTACGGGTTACAAACACAAGGGGACAAAAGGCTCTTCTATCTCGAAAAGTGTCTATTCCCCTTTCTATGACGACTATGACGCTTACTACAACTACAAGAC
>RHMF01000141.1_pt1 | contig 37006 bp, 29 predicted proteins | sample 5365151 | NCBI WGS metagenome assembly RHMF01 (sample SAMN10266501, study PRJNA497801) | feces metagenome | isolation source: feces | host: Bos taurus | place: China: Prairie of Fairy Mountain | collected 2017-08-14 | reverse complement strand
TAGGCTTCTTCGCCTACGGTTGCTTTTTGGTCAATAACGGCAAGCGATGATATGCCTACTTTGTTGAATCGATATTGATTATAGATTTCTAAAAGGTTTGCAAAACATGAATAAGCGTCTTTTACTCTTATTAGTGTGGCTTCTATTTTTTCTTCTGCTACAAAATCTTGGTTTACTATGACTATGCTTGATTTTGTGGTGTAAATATATTGTGTGTATTTAGGGTTTGCAAGGAAAGACAGACCTCCTTGTTCGCCTTCTTCTATTTTACATAGTTTATTAACTATTACTTCTTCGTTTCCTTCTACTACTCCTTGTAATAACTGAGCTATTTGTTTTGCACTAAATTCCATAATTTTATTTTTTTAATCGGATAATTTAATATAAGGACGAAGTTTGTTGAAGGTTTCTTCGTCCATTAAATGTACAAGTTTAATATCTTCTATTTTTGTAAAGTCTTTTTCATATCTTTTGCGAAAGCGTATAAAGGCTTTGGCAAGAGCAAAATCAATATAAGGGTGTCGTGCTAAGTATTTAGGGTCATCGCTGTTGATATTGATTTTTTTAATCTCTGTTTTGCCTGCATAAAAGTGTGGTTTTATTTGTTCAAAGATTGCAGAGTCTATGCTATATACTTCTTTTAATTGTTCTACACTAATATAGCCTCCTAATTTTTGTCCGTACTTGTATATATTTCTTGCTCTTACTTTTCCTACTCCTCGAACTTCTTGAAGATCTAAGGTATCCGAAGCATTAAGGTCAAGATAGACTGAGTCTTTAATAGGATATTGCGGAACGGGTTGCTGCTTTATTGAAATATTTTTTGATTCGTTTGCTTCTAAGGTGGAAAACTTGTCTTTTACAAAAAAGAATATCAAACCGAATCCCAATGCAATACCAAATAGGAAATATATTGCGTTTTTATGACGGTTTGATATGCGTTTAAGACGAATTTTATTATTCATCGAATAATTCTTCTATTGCTTTGTCTATTTCTTCTTTGTACAAGTCTCTTTTTATCACTTTTCCGTCTTGATCGGCTATGATATTGAACGGAATTGTTTGGAAATCATATTTTGCAGTTAGTTCATGTCCGTTTCCCCATAAAGAAAGCCATGGCAAAGGATTTGCTTTTGTAAATTCTAACCACTCCATTGGTTGCAAATCTACTGATATGTTAACTATTTCTAATCCTTTTGAATTGTATTTTTCGTATAGTTTTTTCAATTGTGGCAATTCTTCTTTGCAAGGCTTACACCACGATGCCCAAAAACATACTAAAACATATTTATGTGGCTTTATGTCTCTTTCTGTGTATTCTTTTTCGTCTTTATCTATTGCATTGAAACTCAAAATTGAAGAGGAAAATGCTCTTTTCTGACGCTCTGCTAATATTCTGCAAAGATAGTTCGCCCAAGCATTGTCTTCTTCTACATTAAGACATAGGTTTGAGCATAAATCTATTATGGGATTTTCTTCGTTTAGTTTAAATTGCATCATTTGCCCTATTAGCAAAGAATAAACTAAGCCCGATTCTGAATTTTCTGATATATAGGTTTTATAAAGTTCAGATTGTTTGGTGTAAATGTCTTGTGAGGTTTGGGGATTCTTTATAAGCAACTTGTTTTGCTCCATTAAATCGTTATAGAATTTTGAGAATTTTTCTGCTTTTTTTGTTCCTGAATAAGTTATTGTTAGATAGTCTTCTCTATTGATATATTTATCTATTCCACTTATTTTTATTCTTGTCGTTTCTCCTTTTTCTAATGGCAAGGGTATTGTTGTGGCAAATTGATTGCTCGCACTACTTATTATCATTGTGCAATCTTTTATTTTTTTGTCAAAAGAGATTGTATCAAAAACAATTTGTGCTTTGCCACTTACAATTTGTGCTGTTTTAAGTGTGTCTTGTAGTTGTTGTTCTATTTGATCGGGAGTTGCATATATAATTGCTATTTCTCCTTGTGTGAGTTCTGGTATTTCTACTATTAGTTCACTCTTGTTTGAACAAGAATTGAAAATAATTAATGTGATAAATAATGTTAGTAAAAGGCTTATCTTTTTCATATTTCTTATTCTTCTATTATGTCTCCAATAGGTTTACGAAGCACCATTTGCATTTGTTTTTTGATTATGTATTGTCCTTTTTTGTTTAGCTTATATGGCTTTAACCAACCTCCCATTGCTGGAAATGCTCCCGGTTCTCCTTCTTTGGCTGAAAAGAAATAGTCTGATAGTTCTTTTTCTTCTACTTTTTTACCTATGTATATTGTGTCTAATTGAAAGGCTGTTAGGTCTGCTATTAGTGTTTGTAATTTTGTTTCTTTGTCTTTTTCTTTTTTTGTCGGAATTGATTTGTAGTATGCTTTGCCTTTGTTGTCATAAACTTTTGCATAGAATTTTAATCTTGCATCGTTTTGTTGCAATTCAATCGGTATTTGTACTTTTATTATAGGTTGAAAGTTTTCTATGTTCTTGCATGAATTGTAATCTGGTTGATGTTCTGCATCTATAACAATATAACCTGCATTTATTAGGAATTGTTTTTTGTGTGGTATTAGATGATAATTGTTTGTCAATTCTTCAAAACTCAAAAATTCTTTATAAGAAATATTGCATGTATATTCTATTGTGTCTTTTGTATGTGTTATTGATTCTAATGCTCCTTTTGGAATTGTTACACTTGCGTGGTTACCTGATAAAACTGAGTCTTGTGATGGGTAGTAGTAATCAAAATATTCTCCTAAACAACCCTCTGGGTCATCTTCTATAAGTAATCTTACTTTTCCTGTTAAATTTATGCCATCTTTTGTTCTTTCTTCTGCTGTTTTATCGTAAAGGGCTGTCCATTTAAAATCAAATGGCATTTTATACTTGATATAGTATGGCATTTCTCCACTGCAAGAGTGTGTATAGGTACTTGGCGTTCTCTTTATTATGAATTCTGTTCCCTCTCTTGATGAAAAATAATTGAATATCATAACTGCTCTGTCTCTTGCCAAAGATGCGTTAAGTTCGTTTAATGGATCGGCATCATCGTATGCTTCTATTGTCATTTTATAAAACTTTGTATTTCCTTGTGCAAAAGCAATGGAGTATATACTGTCTAATATGTTCAATCCTTCTTCGGTATAGTATGCCGATGATGGTTCAAAACAAATATAAGCCTCTATTTTCTCTGGATAGTATGGCTCTGTTGGTTGTTGTTTCTTTGGAGTTTTTCCTTTTTTTTGTTTTGGTGGTTGAGAAACCATCATAAAGTTGCAACCATCTGCTGGTATGTTAAAGCCTTGCATTGTTTGTTGAGTCGTTGTTTTTGTGTTTTCTTGCCCAGGCTTTCTTTCTCTTGCTGGTTGTGCAACAAGAGTTAATACAAAAAGGTTAAGTGTCAAAAAATATAAAATCTTCTTCATTATATTATTTTATTTCCTGTTTATAAGTTCTTTTATTATTGTTTCTGTTGTGTAACCATTTGCTTGTGCTTCGTAATTTAGCACTATTCTGTGTCGTAAGCATGCAACTGCTATCGCATTAATATCTTCTATGTCTGGTGAATATTTTCCATTTAAAACTGCATGTGCTTTCGCTCCCATTATTAAATATTGAGATGCTCTTGGTCCTGCTCCCCATTGTAGATATTTGTTTGCTATTTCACTGCCTCCACATCTTGTTGCTGATACTAAACTTACTGCATAGTTATAGACATTATCGCTTACTGGTACTTGTTTTATTAAGTTTTGTATATCTAATATTTCTGATATATCTAATATTTTTTCTACTTGTATTGTCTTGTCTGTTGTTGTGTTTTTTAAAATTTGAACTTCTTCTTCAAATGATGGATAGTCTAACCACAACATAAACATAAATCTATCTAATTGTGCTTCGGGTAATGGATAGGTTCCTTCTTGTTCTATAGGATTTTGCGTTGCTAAAACAAAAAATGGTTCTTGTAACGGATAGGTTTTTGCATTTACTGTTACTTTATGTTCTTGCATCGCTTCTAATAAAGCTGATTGTGTTTTAGGGGGTGTACGATTTATTTCATCTGCTAACAATATGTTTGCAAATAATGGCCCTTTTACAAATTCTAATTCTCTGTTTGTATTTAATATTTCACTCCCTATTATGTCTGATGGCATCAAGTCGGGGGTAAACTGTATTCTTTTGTATGTTAAACCTAATGTTTTTGCAATAGTGTTTACTAATAGAGTTTTTGCTAATCCAGGAACGCCTACTAAAAGACAATGACCTGAAGAAATTATTGATATAAGTATTTGATTTATTATTTCTTTTTGGCCAACAATTACTTTTGCAATCTCGTTTTTCAAAAGATTACACTTGTCTATTAGAGTATTTAGTTGTTCTACTTGATTCATTATACTATTTTATCCAATTAAGTTTAAAATCACAACCTTGATAATCGGCATCTATCTTAACGTATGTTTTTTTCAATCTTTTGTTTGCCCATTCTTTAATTATTTCTGTCTTCTTATTGTCTAAGGCAGAGGCTTGTATTTTGTCATAGTCAAGTGTTAAATCTACTTTGTGTGCATCGGTCTTGCGATTTATTTTTATCAATCTATATGCGTCTGATAATTCTGTTTTGAATCTGATTGGTTTTGTTATTTCTCCTTCTTTCATTGATTCAAAATCAACTTTATCAACATTAGAAATTGTTTCGTTTATCGCATCTTTAGAAAAAATAGCACTTGCATTATACGGATTTATTATTAATCCTTCATTAATTTTTGAAGCATCATCAGAATATTTAAGTATTGCTTCTTCAAATGTTATTTCCCCGTTGTCTATTTCTTTTTTTATTTGTTCTAATTGATCGTAAGCTTCTTGTAATTGTTGTGGGGTTACTTTTGGTTGAAGCAAAATATGACGGCAATTTACTTGATTACCTCTTCTTTCTATCATCTGAATTATATGATAACCATATTTTGTTTCTATTATTGGTGAGATTTCTCCGTCTTGAAGTGCAAATGCTGCATTCTCAAATTCACCTACCATTTGCCCACGAGAGAAAAAACCTAACTCGCCTCCTTTTTTTGCTGAGGCAGGATCTTCAGAATACAATGTCGCAATAGTAGAAAATTTACTTCCTTTCAATATTCTGTCTCTATATTCATTTAACTTCGATTTTACTCTTTCTTTCTCTTCCTCAGAGACTTCTGGTGTCTTTACTATTTGAGAAAAAACATATTCTTGTTCTATTGTTGGCAAACTATCTTTTGGAATGGAATTATAAAAATCTACTACTTCTCGTGGTGTAACAGTTATACTTCCTGTGAGTTTTTGCTCAATTTGAGCAATCATTATATTCTCTTTTATAACATCTTTATAGTAAGATTTTATTTCGCTAAGTGATCGTCTCATTTGCTTTTCTAACATTTCCTGAGAACCATAAGCACTTATCATGTATCTTATGCGGTTGTCCATTTCTCTGTTAACCTCATCTTCTGTTACTTCTACTGAGTCTACCTCGGCTTGATGCAACATGAGTTTATTGATAAGCATACCTTCTAATATATCACATCGCCTCTCATATTCATTTTCAATAATGAAATTACTATTCATCTTTTGTTGAAGATATGCTGTTTCTAATTCAGACTTCTTTATCATATTTTGTCCAACAACTGCTATAACCTTATCAACTACGTCAGGATTATTTTCGGGTTGTTGTGCAAAAGAAACAAAACTAAAAAACAATACAATTATTGATAGCGAAATTTTTGTCATAATCTCTACCTACTTTATACTATTATAAACATCTTGATAAACTTTGTAAGGATATTTTGCTCTTAATTGCTCTATCCATTGTTTTTCTAAGAAAGATTGATAGTCAGAAGTTACTAATCCTCTACAATCATCTAATGCTTTTGGTTCAATATCCACCCAAGAGTCTAATATCAAAAATGTTACTTTCTTATTTTTTGTCTCATAATTCTTAACCGCTCCTTTGATTTGCGATTCATCTGACCAAAAAAGATTATCCACCATTTTGTTGTCTCCTTTTTCATACTTATTCCATTTGTAGATAATTTTCTTGTCTATATCTTCTTTTATTTTTAACTTTTTGGCCAACTTTTCTCTTGTCAAATCATTTGTCCAACCTTTAGCAACGGCTTTATTTAACAATTTCTCTATCTTTGAAAGATTTTTATTGTCTGTATCTATACTCCAAAGCGTAACACTTGCTCTTTTTTCCCAATTATATTTTTGTTGATTTGATGCAAAATATGATTGTAATCCTAATGTGTCTATTAGAGATTTATTCCAAACCATTTTGTCTGTTATTGAGAATATCAATACTCCTTCGCTGAATTCTTGAATGTCAGCTTTTAATTCTGGAAATTTTTCCTCTAATTTACTATCTGCATAATTAACAACTTGCTCTAAAACCACAGAGTTGTAAACCTTTTCTAAATATGAAGGTATATATTCTGCGGGTTGAGGACGCTGATGCATTTCTATTTCTTTTGCTAAATCATTTAACGTAAAAGAAAAGTCTCCTATTCTAAAAAGTTCGGAATTATTTGAAAAATCAGAAGGAATTTTCCAAGTTGCAGTGAAAACAGAATCTGTAATTATACATTCTATTTCTTTTAATACATCTTTATCTTCAACAAAACCATACTCAATCTTGGCTTTAGAAGCAAAAGATTCCAAAGATTTAAAACTTCTTTCGTCTTTAGAAATCCTATTTTCAATAAAATTTCTTTGCGACTCCAAGGAAGGAATTTCATTGTAACGAATCGGTTTTATTATATGCCAACCAAAAGATGTCTTGAATGGGAGAGAAACTTCGCCTTCTTTAAGTTTGCTCATTTGCAATATATATTCGGTTGGAACAGTATTTATCTTCTGATTCTTTAAAACACCTCCTGCATTTACAGTAGATTTATCATCTGAATAAACTTTTACAAGACTATCAAATGCCTGACCTTCTTGTATTTTGGCGTAAATTTCATTTATTAAACTTTCGCTTTCTTGTTCAGAACGTTGATTTGCACTAACCCATATATGAGCAAGGTCCAATGTACTGAAAAATGCAGGGATTTTATCTGTCAATTTTATTATATGATAACCGAAACGTGTTTTAATGGGAGTAGAGATTTCTCCTACATTCATTGAATAGCAAGCATTTTCAAAAGGATAAATCATTACCATTGAAGTAAAAAATCCTAAATCTCCACCATTACCTTTATAATTTTGTTCTTTTTTATCATTAACAGAAGGATCATCTGAATATTGTTTTGCTAATGCTGAGAAATCTTCTCCTTTTATAGCTCTTTCTCTAATACTCATTGCTTTGTTATAAGCATTTAATGTATCCGTTGGATTCGCGTTCTCTGGCAACGAAATCAAAATATGAGAAGCTCTAACAAAAGTTTTAGTTCTTTCATAAGCCTCTTCGATTAAAGATTGTGTAACCTGAGCGTCATTTAAGTACGGAACAATCAATTGTTGTCTATACTTATCAACTTCTTCCATATAAGAAGAAGCTGTATCTAAACCCAATTCTTTCGCTTGCAACAATTTGAGTTTATAGTTAATATAGAGTTCCAGATATTCATCTAACTCTTCCTTATTTAAATTTCCAGGAGTTAAATTGTTTTTGTTATACATTTTCAAAAACTCTGCTTTACTTATCTTATCTCCTGCAATTTCTATAACAACACTTTCATTTGTTTGAGCAAATAACCCTGTATTTAAACTCAAAACAAATAAAGCAAAAAGAACAAATATTTTCTTCATCTCAAAAATTATCTTGAATAATTCGGTGCTTCTTTCGTTATTGTAATATCATGTGGATGACTTTCCGCATAACCCGCAGCAGTTATTTTGATGAATTTGGCTTTTCTTAACGCTTCTACATTAGCGCTTCCTGTATACCCCATTCCTGCTTTTAATCCTCCTACTAATTGATAAATAACTTCGCTTACTGTACCCTTATAAGGAACACGTCCAACAATACCCTCTGGAACTAATTTCTTAATATCATCTTCCATATCTTGGAAATATCTATCCTTAGAGCCTTGTTGCATTGCATCTAATGAACCCATTCCTCTATAAGACTTAAATTTTCTTCCTTCCATAATTATAGTATCCCCTGGGCTTTCTTCAACTCCTGCTAATAAACTTCCTGCCATAATTGTACTTGCACCAGCAGCTAAAGCTTTTACAATATCACCTGAATATCTTATACCTCCATCTGCAATTACAGGAATTCCTCTTCCCTCTAAAGCCTTTGCAACATCATAAACAGCAGATAGCTGAGGAACACCAATACCTGCCATGACTCTTGTAGTACAAATACTTCCTGGGCCAATACCAACTTTTACGGCGTCTGCGCCAGCATCTGCAAGAGCAATTGCAGCTTCTGCTGTAGCAATGTTACCACAAACAATATCAATATTAGGATATTTAGGTTTTACCCTCTTTAATGTATCAATAACATTTTTAGAATGGCCATGAGCAGTATCAATAACTATTGCATCTACCCCAGCAGAAACAACAGCATCAATTCTATCATCCATATCTCTTGTAACACCGATTCCTGCAGCAACTCGCAAGCGCCCCATTTTATCCTTACAAGCATTTGGTCTTTCCTTCAGTTTTATAATATCTCTATAAGTTATCAAGCCAACAAGTTTGCCATTTACATCTACAACAGGTAACTTTTCTATTCTATGATTTTGCAAAATATCAGCTGCTTGTTCAAAATCAGTTCCTTGAGGAGCAGTAATCACTTCCTTAGTCATGATTTCTCTTATCGGACGATTGATATTTCTTTCAAAACGCAAATCTCTATTGGTAACAATCCCTATTAATTTTTCGGACTTATCAACAACAGGTATTCCTCCAATAGAATATTCTTTCATCATTCTAAGAGCATCTTTTACAAGAGCATCTTCACTCAAAGTAATTGGGTCTGTAATCATACCATTTTCTGCCCTTTTTACTTTTAAAACTTCTGCCGCTTGTTTTTCTATTGTCATATTCTTATGTAATACGCCAATTCCTCCTTCTTGAGCCATAGCAATAGCCAATTTTGCTTCTGTTACCGTATCCATAGCAGCCGAAACAATAGGAATATTCACAGGAATATTACGGCTGAACATAGAGTTCACTCTTACTTCTCTTGGAATAATTTCTGAATATGCAGGAACTAACAAAACATCATCATATGTAAGTCCCTCTCCTACAAATTTTTTAGAATCTAAAAACATCTCTTCAAATATATTTTCGTGCAAAAATACTATTTTTTTTAGAATAATCAACTAAAAAACTAACACTAAGGGGAAAAAATCATAAAATAAAAGAATATTTATTATCTTTGCAAGTACGTTTAGACGGCTCTGGAAAAAAATAACAAACAACTTAAAGAAATAAATTAATAATGAAACAGAGAAATAATTTAACCGATTCAGAACTTGTTTTAGCACCAGACAATTCAATGTATCACATACGCCTGAAACCAGAGGCAATAGCTGATAATATTATTTTAGTTGGAGACCCTGCAAGAATTGATATGGTATCTTCGTTTTTTGACACAAAGAAATACGAAATACAAAACAGAGAAATACGATCTTGTACAGGAGAATACAAAGGTAAACTAATAACTGCAATCTCTACTGGAATGGGTGTGGATAATATTGATATAGTTGTAACGGAATTAGATGCGTGTGTCAATATTGATTTAAAAACTCGAGAAGAATTACCAAATAAAAGAGTATTAAATCTAGTCAGATTAGGCACTTGTGGATGTTTTCAAGAAGAAATAGATATAAATCAATACGTTGCATCTAAATATGTTGTTGGTATTGACGGTATTATGTATTTTTATAAGAATAAAGAAGGCGTATTAATCAAGAAATTATCTGATGAATTTACACAATATATGGATTGGTCAAAAGATTTGCCAACTCCTTATGGAGTTGAATGTAGCAATGGCTTATTAGAAAAAATTGCTTTTGATATGCATGAAGCGATTACCATTACTGCCCCAGGATTTTATGGACCTCAAGGTAGAAAAATAAGAATTGATTTAGCCGACAAAACAATTAACTCAAAATTAGGATATTTTTCTTATAATGGAGTAAAGGCTGCGAATTATGAAATGGAGACTTCTTCTCTTTATGCATTAGGTAAAAATTTAGGGCACAATGTTTTAACTATTTGTAATGTTATTGCAAATAGAACGACAGGTAGATTTGCAGAAGATTATCACTCTTCAATGAAGAATTTAGTTAAATTAGTTTTAGATAGAATATGAAATATTTGAGCATACTTTTCATTATAATTTTGTTTTCTTTAGGTTCTTGTAAAAAATCCGAGAATCATTTAAAAGTTGAAACCATGGGATCAATAATAATTGATTCAAAAAAAGCAGAGACATTGATTCAGATCTCCTATACATATTCAGATGAAAAAGAAAATATATTAAAAAAATTTAATGAAGATATTTTAGAAAAATATAATGTAACACAAGAAATGTATAATCTAAGTTTGGATTATTACATAAATAATCCAAAAGAAATGGAAGAGTTAATAAATTATTTAAAGCACAAAAACACAGAGGCTAATGTTGATTAAAGTCTATGGTTCTGCTATTTCCGGAATAGTTGCAACAACAATAACTATCGAAGTAAATATAGATAAAGGTATTAACTTTCTTTTAGTCGGTCTTCCCGATAATGCAGTAAAAGAAAGTCAGCAAAGAATTGCTTCGGCATTGAATTATTATGGCTATAAGATACCTGGGAAAAAGATTGTCATAAATATGGCTCCTGCCGACTTAAAAAAAGAGGGTTCTGCTTATGATTTACCTTTGGCAATAGGCATTCTTGGAGCTTCTGAACAAATTTGTTTAGACAAACTTGCTGATTATATCATAATGGGTGAACTTTCTCTTGATGGCTCTTTGAATAAAATAAAAGGAGCATTACCTATTGCTTTGGAAGCTAAGAAACAAGGGTTCAAAGGAATAATTCTTCCAAAATGCAACGCAAAAGAAGCCGCTATTGTAACAGGATTGGAAGTTTTTGGAGCAGATACCATTTTAGATGTAATCAATTTCTTTGACGAAAAAATATCGTTGGAACGTACATTCATTGATATTCAAGAAGAATTCAGTAAAAGTTTAGATAATTATGAGTTTGATTTCAAAGATGTCAAGGGCCAAGAAAGCGTAAAGCGGGCAATGGAGGTTGCAGCAGCAGGTTCTCATAATATCATCATGGTTGGCTCTCCTGGAAGTGGGAAAACGATGCTTGCAAAAAGATTACCTTCAATTCTCCCTCCTTTAACAATAGAAGAAGCGTTAGAAACGACTAAAATTCATTCGGTTGCAGGAAAAATGAGTACATATCAGTCAATTATTTCTGTGCGTCCGTTTAGAAATCCTCATCATACAATAAGCGACACCGCACTTGTTGGAGGTGGAACTTATCCTAACCCAGGTGAAATATCTCTTTCTCACAATGGCGTCTTATTTTTAGATGAACTTCCTGAGTTTAAGAGAAATGTATTAGAGGTTTTACGTCAGCCCATGGAAGAAAGAAAGATAACTATCGCGAGAACAAAACAAACAAGTGAATATCCAGCAAGTTTTATGTTAGTTGCGGCAATGAATCCTTGCCCTTGTGGTTATTATAATCACCCTACTCAAGCTTGTACTTGTGGGTTAGGAGCTGTAAACAAGTATCTTAATAAAGTTTCTGGTCCTTTGCTAGACAGAATTGATATTCAACTAGAAGTCGTACCCGTTCCATTTAAAGAACTATCCACTTTACAAGAAGGAGAATCAAGTGAAACTATAAGAAAGCGTGTAATTGCAGCAAGAAAAATACAACAAGAAAGATTTAAAAACTATCCAAACATACATTGCAATGCACAAATGAATACGGCTTTAATGAAAAAATTTTGTAAAATTCAGCCTTCTGGAATGGAACTCTTGCGCAATGTCATGGAACGTCTAGGTCTTTCAGCCCGTGCATACGATAGAATTTTGAAAGTAGCACGTACAATTGCAGATCTTGAAAATTGTGAAGACATTCAAGATGCTCATTTAGCAGAGGCTATAACTTACAGGAATTTAGATAGAGAAAGTTGGGGTAGATAATAAATATATATTGCTATGAAAAGGATAATGATATTTTTTGTTTTGTTATTTGTTTGTAATTCATTGGTTTATTCTGCAAATCAAATACAAACAAATTTGGAATCAGGAACTTATATGATTGGTGCAACAACAGCGACAATTAATCTTACTATTGTTGAAAATCAGACTATAACTGTATTTAAGGATACGCTTTTGTTTGAAGAAGATTTCAGTAATTTCCTTAGAACAAATCTTATTAATACTTCAACAACTATTGGAGGAGAAAACGCTTTTACAACACTGCCGAGTTCGATGACAAAAATGCCGGGTTGTAAGGCAAAAAATATAAGAGTAAATGATTGTAATTATTGTCGTATTTATGAAGACAGCTCTAAATTCAGAACGCCTACAATGACTATCCCTAATGGTTCTAAGTTGTTTTTTCACGTGAAAAATGATAATTCACAATCACAACTTACAGTCAATGATACTATTTTTTATTTGAAAGGGGGTGCAGATAGTGTAAAATGTATGTATTTATCAAATTGTTCATTTGTAGAATTTGGACGAGATACAAACAAATCTTTTAGCATATATGACATTAGAATAATTGCTCCAAGAGAAATAATAACTCATACTTATGAAGATAATACTATTAGTTTGCAAGCTCTTACGCCTGAAACAAAGTATTATATTGAAATATTGAATGAGGATTTTTCTCTTGTAAATACATATTATTTTACAACACCAAAAGAAATAACTGATTTCTCTTACCAAATAGATAATGCCTACGCTGCTTCTTTGTCTTGGACAAATAATGATAATGCTTCAAACCTCTTGCTATCAATAGATTCTATTTCCAATGTAGCAGATGATTTGTTGATTTCAAAAGTAGCAAATACGTCTAATGTAAATATTGTGGAAATTTATAATCCAACAGAAAGAGATATTTGTTTAGAAAATTACGAATTTGTAGGTTATAATAATGGTACTTCGTTAAGTTCAAATCCGTTGCGATATACTTTCTGTGAAAAAGATAGTATAAGGACTAATTCCTGCATTATAATTGCTTTAAATTCAAAATTATCTCCTTGGAATTCGGATATAGATGTGTATCCTTGTATATATAACTCTAATTTTTCAGGTGGAAATGATTCTTATTTGATTTTGAGAAAAAATAGCGATAATACTTATGATACAATAGATATATTTGGAATGTTAAGGGCTAATCCAGGTAGTTATAGCGAAAAAAATTTAATCAGAAAACCCGAAATTATACAAGGAGTAAAGCATAATCCTACAAATGTAGGTAGTGTTTATAATGAATGGAATATTTCTGACTATGATACTTCATATTTAAATCAAAATCTTGGAAATCATATTATTAATCTCAATATAGGAGTGCATAATCTTAATACTATTAATTTAAATGCAGAACAAAGCTCTATTCAATTAAACAACCTTTGTTTTGATGGTGTGTATCGTTGTAGTATTCAGGAGAATAATGATGTGCTTTCTTTAACTACATTTAGAATGGGTAAGGAAATCAGTGTGTTAAGTGGGGGAGATTGGAACGATGCTAATATTTGGCAGAATGGTTTGAAACCTACTGTTTTAGATAGGGTGGTTTTACCTCAGGGTGTTAAAGTAAATATTCCTCATAATGTGCATGCAAAATGTGCAGAGCTGGTTATAAGTTCAAATTACTCAACTTGCGATACGACAAATAAAACAGAGATACGAAATAATGGTGTATTATCTGTTGGGAAGTGTATTGTGAAACCAAATTTCCAAGCATATACTTCTGTGGGTAATGGTTGGACTTTGTTCGGCTTGCCAATAAAGATAGAAAATAAAACTCGTGAACAAATAGCAGCTTGTTTTGATAGGGGAGAGGCTGATGATTTATATTATTTAAAAGAGGATTATTCTCCAACAGCTTCTGCATGGGTGCCTTATCATGAAAACATAGGAGATGACAACTTCTTTAAACAAAATTTGGGTTATTTAGTTGCTTATTCTCAAAATAAAGAATTGATATGGGAAGGAGATTTGTTTTTTAATGAAAAGTTAGAACTTTTAAATAACGCTTCTTACAATGAAAATGGTGGAGAGGGGTATCATCTTTGTGCTAATCCTTATCCGTTTTCTGTGAATCAAAATAATTTTTCTGAGAATAATATTGGTGGAATGTGGTTGCTTAAACCAGAGACAGGGCAATATATTCCAAAAGACCCTAATGATCAGTCGCTTTTTATTATTCCTCCATTTGGTGGCTTTATGACAAAGGTAAATTCTTCTGAAAATCTATTGAAGGTCTATAAACAAGAATTTGATTTTCAGGCGAAATCTTCTCCTGTGATAGAAAAACTTCATTTAAATTTATCTTACGAAAATGGAGAAGATGATTTGAAGATTTATTTTCGTGAAGATGTTACCGAAAGTATAGATGAGTATGATGTTTGTAAGTTGTTTAGTTTTGGTTCTGCACCAGATTTGTATAGTAATTATGCTCAGAAGGATTTGTCTATTGTTTCTATGCCTTTATGGCAAGATTCTGTTATTATACCTATAATATATAGTGCTAAAAACGTATCTGAATATGTACTGAAAATGGAACAATTTCCAGAAAATGTAGTGCGAGCGGAATTGTATAATAGTGATAATGAATTGTTGATAGATTTTGTTGAGGATAGTTCTTATAATTTCCAAACATTATTAAATAATGAAGAAAGAACTTTAACTTTAAAGCTATATTCTTTTGATTTAAATATTACACAAGAGGAAGAAATGTTAGATTTTAAAGTTATTCAAGACAAAAACATTGTTAAAGTGATTTCTTCTAATGAAATAGAAGAACTTGTGTTATATGACACTAAGGGTGTTAAAGTTAAAGAATCCAATTCTAATGAAATTATAATTCCGGATAAATCTTGTTATGTTTTATCTATTAAAATTAAGGGACATAGTTATTCATATAAAATAATTTATTTATAGTCATGAAAAAAATAATTTTGATAGCTTTTATTTGTATTATAAGCAACACGACTTTTTCGCAAGGTCCTCCTTTGCCACCAAATGATCACGGAAGACATTCTCAGATTGAGTCGCCGTATGCTTACAATAATAACACAAAAACATTTGACACAGCTAATCACGCAGCTCCTGTTGGCACTGCCACGTTTTTGCTTTTATCATTGGCAGCATTACTTACTGTTATTAAGATAAAATTAAACAAAAAAAAAATCTGATTAAATTTTTTTTGTATCTTTGCAAATTATTGAAATAAAAACAAATGACAGAAAGAAAAGTAAGAGTTAGGTTTGCACCGTCTCCAACAGGTCCACTTCATATAGGTGGTGTGAGAACGGCTTTGTATAATTACTTGTTTGCAAAACAAAACAATGGAGATTTTATTTTAAGAATAGAAGACACTGATCAAACAAGATTTGTTGAAGGAGCTGAAGATTATATAATTGAATCTTTTAAGTGGTTAGGACTAAAATTTGACGAAGGAGTAGGAATAGGTGGGGATTTTGGGCCTTATAAACAATCAGAACGAAAAGATTTATATAAAAAATACGCCTTAGAACTTATAGAAAAAGGTTGGGCTTATTATGCCTTTGACACAGCAGAAGAATTAGATGCTTTAAGAAAGCAATATGAAAGCGAGAAGAAAAATTTTCAGTATGATTGCAATACACGAAAAGGATTAAGAAACTCTTTATCTCTTGAAAAGCAAGAAGTAGAAAACTTGTTAGCAAATGATACTGCTTATGTTATCAGATTTAAGTTTCCTGAGAATGAAGATATTCATCTTGATGATTTGATTAGAGGTCATGTCAAAATGAATTCTTCATTATTAGATGACAAAGTATTATATAAATCAGATGGAATGCCAACTTATCATTTAGCTAATATAGTTGATGACCATTTAATGTGTATATCTCATGTTATAAGAGGAGAAGAATGGCTTCCTTCCTGCCCTTTGCATGTTATGTTATATAAAGCATTTGGTTGGGAAGACACTATGCCTAAATTTGCTCACTTACCATTGCTGTTAAAGCCTGATGGAAATGGTAAATTATCAAAAAGAGACGGAGATAGGTTAGGCTTTCCTGTATTCCCATTACAATGGAACGATCCTAAATCCAAAGAAATTTCTTCTGGATATAGAGAAAGTGGATATTTACCGGAGGCAGTAATAAATATGTTAGCTTTATTGGGTTGGAATTCGGGTACTGAACAAGAACTATTTTCATTAGAAGAATTAGTAAACAAATTCTCCATAGACAGAATATCTAAACACGGAGCAAAATTTGATTTAGAAAAGGCAAAATGGTTTAATCACCAATATTTACAAAAAGTTGAAAATAATAAATTAGCTGCTGACTTCATTATTGATTTGAAAAATAGAGGCATTGAAACTTCCATAGATAAAACCACATCTATAGTTGAATTAGTTAAAGAAAGATGTGATTTTGTCAAAGATTTATGGAATAATAGCGATTACTTTTTTGTTGCACCTGAATCTTATTCAGAAAAAGCATTAAAAAAACGTTGGAAGGAAGGAACTAGTGAAAAATTACTTATTGTAGCTGATAAAATAAATGAAATAGAAGACAATATGTCTTGGGCAGATGATGCTGAAGAATGGTTAATGAAGTATATTTCTGATAATGAATTAAACATGGGACAAATTATGAATTCTATTCGATTAGCTATAGTTGGAGATACTAAAGGTGTAAACATGGTAGATATGATGAGAATATTAGGCAAACAAGAAATTGTATCAAGAATAAAAACAGCTGCGGAAAAGATAAATTTATAGTGAAAATAACAACTATTAATATAATTGGACAAGGCAATGTCGCTTTTCATTATCATAAAATAATGAAAGAAAGGGGTTATGAAGTAAAAACTATTTCTTCCCGTAAAGAATTTGTTTTACAAGATGTGAAAAGCGATATTGTTATAATAGCTGTAAAAGATGACGCTATAAAATTAGTTTTAGATAGATTACCAAAAGTTAAAGGCCTTTTATTACACACCTCAGGATTTACGAAAACTGAAATTTTATCAGAAAAAGCAGATAATTATGGTTGCCTATATCCTTTACAATCATTAAATAAGAAAAAGAAAATAGATTTTTCTACTGTACCCTTATGCTTCTTTGTCAACAATATAAAATACAAAGATTGTTTGGAAACATTTGCAAAAACCCTTTCTCCAATAACAAGTTTTGTCTCTGATGAGCAACGACAATATCTGCATATTGCAGCAGTATTTGCAAATAATTTCACAAATCATTTATTAGGTATATCAAAGAATATTTTAGATAAAAATAACATACCTTTTTCAATGCTATTCCCTATTATTGATAGAACCATAGAAAACATCAAAACTTCAAATGACATATTTTCTTTACAAACAGGACCAGCTGTAAGAGAAGATATGAACATAATAAATGAGCACATCAAGTATTTATCTATAAAAGAACTTGAAGTATATTTAGCTGTAAGTAGAAGTATAATAGATTATCAAAAAAAATCATGAAAACAATAGTAGTTTTAACAGGTGCAGGAATAAGTCAAGAAAGTGGTATAAAAACTTTTAGAGATAGTGATGGACTTTGGGAAAATCATAGAATTGAAGATGTAGCAACATTTGATGCTTGGAAAAGAAATCCTGATTTAGTAAGAGCATTTTACAATCAAAGAAGAAAAGAATTATATAATGTAGAACCAAATGAAGGGCACAAGCAATTATTACGCTTAGAAGAACATTTCAACTTGCAAATAATCACACAAAATGTAGATGATTTGCACGAAAGAGCAGGATGTAAAAATGTATTACATTTACATGGAGAATTAAAAAAAATATGTAGTGAAATAGACATTAATGACATCCGAATTCTTGATGGTTGGGAATTAACAGCAGAAATGAAAGATGCTTACGGAAAACCATTAAGACCACATATCGTTTGGTTTGGAGAACCTGTTCCAAATATAGACATTGCAGTAAAATTATGTGAGGAAGCGGATATAATGATAATTATAGGCACAAGTCTTAATGTATATCCCGCAGCAGGCCTTTTACATTACACAAAAAAAAATTGCAAAAAATATCTTATTGATCCCAAAATGGTTAATATAACCGATAAAAACATTACCTTTGTGAAACAAAAAGCAAGTAGTGGAGTAAAACAAGTAGTAGATGAAATATTATCAGAATATTTATGAAGATAGTATATATAGAAACTTATGGTTGCCAAATGAATCAGGCAGATAGCGAGATTGTTGCTTCTATATTAAAGGACAATAATTACGAAGTTACTAACGATGTCGCAGAAGCAGACCTAATCTTAGTCAACACATGTTCAATCAGAGAAAATGCAGAACAGCGAGTAAAGAAACGCTTAATAGAATTTGACTCTTTAAGGAAGAAGAAAAATTGGCTGAGAATAGGCGTATTAGGGTGCATGGCAGAAAGATTACAAGAACAATTAGTGAAAGAATGTAAAGTTGATATAGTTGTAGGCCCTGACTCTTATAGAAATATTCCTATTTTATTAGATGAAGTAGAAAAGAACAAACAAGCTTATATATCAACCACGCTTTCAGAAGAAGAAACATATGCCGATATTGCACCTGTAAAACTCGACACTAATGGAGTAACAGCTTTTATCTCTATTATGAGAGGTTGCGAGAACTTTTGCTCCTATTGCGTTGTACCTTATACAAGGGGGCGAGAACGTAGTAGGGATCCTAAAACAATTATCGCAGAAGCACAGGATTTATTTAATAAAGGGTATAGAGAAGTAACACTTTTAGGGCAAAATGTAAATTCTTATATTTGGAATAAAGGCGAGATTGACGAAATCAATTTCGCAAAATTAATGGAATTAGTTGCAAAAGTAAGCCCTTTATTAAGAATTCGTTTTTCTACTTCTCACCCAAAAGATATTTCACAAGAACTTTTAGATGTAATTGCCAAATATGACAATATATGCAAATTCATTCATCTTCCTTTGCAATCTGGTAGCACAAGAATGTTAAAATTAATGAACAGAAAATACACAAGAGAAGACTACATGAATAAAATCACTGCAATAAAAAACACAATAAAAGATTGTGGAATTGCAACTGATATTATTGCAGGATTTTGCACAGAAACATTAGAAGATCATAAAGACACATTAGACATGATGAGTTGGGTAGGTTATGATTCAGCCTTTATGTTTAATTATTCCCAACGCTCCAACACTTTGGCTGCAAAAAAATATGAAGATGATATATCATACGAAGAAAAAACTAGACGTTTAGAAGAAATAATAGACCTTCAAAGGAAACTATCTTTACAAAGCAACCAAAAAGACATAGGAAAAGAATTTGAAGTTTTAATAGAGGGCGAAAGTAAAAGAAGTAGAGAGCAATTATATGGAAGAAACTCTCAAAACAAAGTGATAATATTTGATAGAAAAAACTTTAAAATAGGAGAATACGTACAAGTAAGAGTAACATCTTGTACTTCTGCTACTTTATTTGGAGAAATTGTTTAATAATAAATAAATATTGTGTTATGAAGATTAGAAAAAGTATATTATTATTAAGTATCGTTATGATGGCATTAGCCTCATGTACTTCTCAAAAGAATTTAATCTATTTTCAAACAGGAGAACAAGATGATTATAAATACACCTATGAAGAAGGCAGATCAAACTTCTCTCCTAATTATTGTTTAGCCAAAGAAGACATGCTATATATAGACATTATGGCTATTGATGATGAAACAGCGAGAATGTTTTCTGCAAAAGACACAAGATATTCTTCTACTGAAACAAGCATCTATTTAAATGGTTATGTCATTGATAAAAATGGAGAAATTAATTTGCCTGTTGTTGGTAAAATCAAAATAGAAGGATTAACAGTCGAACAAGCACAAACTGCAATTCAAGAAAAAGTAGATCAATATATTCAAGGAGCTGTTGTTAGTTGTAAAATGTTAAATTATAAAGTTTCTATTTTAGGAGAAGTAAACCGTCCTGGTACTTATACTTTTTACCAACCTTGCGTAAGTTTATTCCAAGTTTTAGCAGCAGCAGGAGATTTGACCTATTATGGAAATAGAGAAAAAGTTAAAATTATAAGAAAAACAAAAACAGAAGATATTGTTTACACAGTAGATTTAAGAAACGTAGACATATTACAAGATAAGAACATGTATCTTCAACCAGATGATGTAGTATATGTAGAACCTAATAAAAACACAAAGACATTATCTACTTTAAATATTCCACTGTCCACTATTTCTAATTCATTAGTAGTCTTGACATCTGTAATATCCATATTAACTTGGGTACTTTCGTTAAATAGCAAATAATAAAAGATAAAGAATCATGAGCGAAGAAAAACAAATTAGAGAAGAAGACAATAATTCTATTAACATAATGGAATTATTGTATAAAATGTTGGAAAAATGGCATTTATTTGTTATTGCAATAATTGTTGCAATAGTTGTGTGCATATTTATTACAAAATATTCCACCCCTCTTTATGAAGCCAAAACAACTTTACTCATAAAGAGTAATAGCAATATGATGGCAAATTTATCTGGAAATTATGGATTTAATTTTTATAATCAAGACGCTGTTAATTTCCAAAATGAAATAGGAACAATACAATCTGTTTCAATGGTAAAAAGAACAGTTAAATCACTTGATTTATACGTTGATTATTTCCAAAAAAGTAATTTTAAATATAAAGACATCTATAAAGAATCTCCTTTTGAAATTATTTTAGACTTTTATAATGCTCAACCAACAGGAATACCTATCACAGTAGAATTGATAGATAAAAACAAATGTTATATATCATATGAAGAGCAAAAGAACGTACCTATTTATGATTATATCCAAGACAAAATATTATCAGAATATAGAGACGTTTCTGCCTCAAAAACCGTGATCAGATATGGACAATGGTACATAAAAGACGGAATGAAATTCAAAGTAATTCTAAAAGACCCTGCAAATTGGGAAGATAATCTTGCTAAGATGGAATATGGATTCGTAATTAACGATATGGACGCATTAGCAAATGCATTCAATTCAACACAAATAGAATTAATTAACAAAGAATCATCAATCATTTCTATCAGGTTTAAACATCAAAATAAAACTAAAGCAAAAGATTTTGTAAACAAATTATGCGAAGTTTATATTGACATGACATTTGAAGACAAGAATCACCTAAATGTAGCAACTATAGATTTTGTAAACTCACAAATTAATGCAATATCTGATTCTCTATCAGTAGCAGAGGCACGTAAAGAAGCTTTCCAAAAAAATAATAATACATTCAATCTTACAAGCGACGCAGAATATTTGTTTGAGAAAGCAAATGAATTTGAAACAAAACGAGCTGAAGAAACAACAAAAAAAGCTTACTATGATTATTTAACAAATTATATAAATCAAACCGATTTAAACGATGGACTTGTAGCACCATCAACAATGGGAGTAGATGATCCATTATTAAGTAAACTAGTAGTTTCTTTAACAGACCTCATTCTCGAAAAACAAAGATTATCTGCTGTAATGACTCCTCAATCACCTAAAATGAAAGAGTTATTAGCACAAATGGAGACCCTAAGGAATCAAATCAAAGAAAGTTTAAAGAACATTCAACAAGTTTCAAAAATAAACGAAAACGAATTAAACAGACAACAAAAAGCACTTCAAACGGAAATAGATCAATTACCAGCAACTCATAGAGATATGATCAACATTGAACGTCAATTTAAATTCAATGATGAAATATACAACTTCTTATACACAAAACGAGCTGAAGCAGAAATCGCAAAAAATGCAGCATTACCAGACCATAAAGTAATAGACAAGGCAATTTTTGCAATACAAGTTTACCCAAGAACAGCGACCAATTTCCTTTTAGCATTAATTATAGGCATAATAATACCAGCAGGATACATCTTTTTGAAATATTTTACTAAAAACACAGTAGATAGCAAAGATGAACTTGAAAAGATTTCCTCATCACCGATCATAGGATTTATTCCTAATTTCCCTACCGACACAAACAGACTAATAGTATTTGATAAACCAAGAAGTCAAATATCAGAAACATTCCGTTCATTAAGAACTAATATAAAATACATATTAGGAAACGAGAAAACTGATGAAGGAAAAGTAATCCTTCTTACATCATCATTACCAAATGAAGGAAAGAGTTTAATCAGTATCAACGTAGCATCTATATTTGCTATTTCTGGCAAAAAAACTCTGTTAATAGGATATGATTTAAGAAAGCCTGCTTTACATAAAATGTTTGGACTAAATGCTACACACGGATTAACATCTTACATGGTAGGAAGATATGAATTAGATGACGTATTACAAGCAACAGAATTTGAAAACTTTGATGTATTAGTTGCAGGACCTGTTCCACCTAACCCATCTGAATTAATAGATTCTGATAAAAACCGTGCATTATTAAAAGAGCTAAGAAAACGTTACGATTATATTATTTTAGATACACCACCTGTTAATTTGATTGCAGACGCACAATGTTTAGCAAAAGAAAGTGATATAAACATATTCATAGTAAGATCTGAACACACAAATAAAGCAGCATTAAAAGTTGCCCTATCTGAATTAGCAGAAAGAAATGATATAAAAATCAATTTCGTACTTAATGACATAAAAACTACTGCACAAAAGTATGGATATGGATCAAGATACGACAAAGGTTATTATGGATATGGCTATGGATATGGCTATTTTGACAATGAACAATTAGAAAAATAATGTTGAAATGAAACATTATAATATACCTATTTTCATACCAGAATTAGCCTGTCCAAATAGGTGTATATATTGTAACCAACGTCATATTTCAGGTCAATTACAAGCAGTAAAACCAGAAGAAATTAGACAAATTATAGAGCAGCATCTTGCTACATTTATTAAACCTTCTCATGTGGAACTTGCCTTTTTCGGAGGCAGTTTCACAGGGATTGGTGAAAACGAGATGATAACATATCTCAAAATAATACAACCCTATATTGAAAAAGGTGATATAAAAAGCATACGCATATCAACCCGTCCCGATTATATTAACAAAAAAATTCTTAATATATTAAAGTCCTACAATGTAAGCGACATAGAATTAGGTGCTCAATCATTAGATGAAGAAGTATTAAGCTTTGCAAAACGTGGACACACTGTAAAAGATGTTGAAAACGCTTCTCAACTTATAAAAGACTACGGATTCTCGCTTGGGCTTCAAATGATGATAGGATTACCCTTAGATTCCGTTGAAAAGTCAAAAAAAACAGCAAGAAAGATTTTAGAATTAGGGGCAAAAAGTACAAGAATATATCCTACGCTTGTAATAAATAATACAGAGTTAGCAGATTTATATAGAGCAGGTCAATATAAAGCACTCTCACTTGAAGAAGCTGTTGATTGGACAGCAGAAATTTACAAAATATTTTCACAAACAGATATAACAATCCTACGAGTAGGCTTACACCCTTCGGAAGCCTTGATAAAAGGAGAACAATTATTGGCAGGACCTTTTCATGTCTCATTCAAAGAGCTTGTATTAACAAAACTTTGGCAAGAAAAATTAACCAATATTCCTATTGACACAAAAACAATATTAGTTAATCCAAGAGAAATCAATTACGCAATAGGATATAGTGGAGCAAACAGAAAAAAATTACAAAAAAAATCACCTTTTTTAAAATTTATTTCAGATTCAAACGTTCAATTAGGGACGTTTGTAGCCGAGAATCAATAATATTTTGTTGTTTGAAATAAAATTTTTAACTTTGCAAACAATATAAATTAACAGATTATTATAAAGATATATAAACAAATAAAAAAATAATAGAATATGGAATTACCTTTTGCAGAATCGTGGAAGATTAAAATGGTGGAGCCAATTAGAAAATCTACACGAGAAGAACGTGAACAATGGCTTAAAGAAGCAAAAAACAATGTTTTCATGCTTAAATCAGAACATGTATACATAGATTGTATTACAGATTCTGGAACAGGCTCAATGTCAGATCGTCAATGGGCAGCAATGATGATGGGAGACGAATCATACGCAGGAGCAAGTAGCTTCTTCCGTTTGAAAGACACTATCACTGCAATCACAGGATTTGAATATGTTATTCCAACACACCAAGGACGTGCAGCAGAAAACGTATTATTCTCTCACTTAGTAAAACAAGGAGATATTATACCAGGCAACTCTCACTTCGATACAACAAAAGGACATATCGAAAGCCGTAAAGCAACTGCATTAGATTGCACAATAGACGAAGCAAAAAACACACAATTGGAAATACCTTTCAAAGGAAACGTAGATCCAAAGAAATTGGAAAAAGCATTAGCAGAAAATGCAGATAAAATTCCTTTCATTATAGTTACAGTAACAAACAACACAGCAGGAGGACAACCTGTTTCAATGCAAAATCTTCGTGAAGTAAGAGAAGTTGCTAACAAATATAACAAACCAGTTATACTTGACTCAGCACGTTTTGCAGAAAACGCTTACTTCATCAAAACACGTGAAGAAGGATACGCAAACAAAACAATAAAAGAAATTGCAAAAGAAATGTTCTCATACGCAGACGGTATGACAATGTCAGCAAAGAAAGACGGTATCGTTAATATGGGAGGATTCATTGCAACTCGCAAAAAAGAATGGTACGAAGGAGCTAAATTATTCTGTATACCTTTTGAAGGATTCCTTACATACGGAGGTATGAACGGAAGAGATATGGACGCTTTAGCAGTAGGATTAGACGAAAACACAGAATTTGACAACCTTGACACACGTATCCGTCAAGTACAATACTTAGCAGCAAAATTAGACGAATATGGAATACCTTACCAACGCCCTGTTGGAGGACACGCAATCTTCGTAGATGCTGACAAAATCCTTACAAACGTACCAAAAGAAGAATTCCCTGCACAAACACTTACTTGTGAACTTTACTTAGAAGCAGGTATCCGTGGTTGCGAAATAGGATACATCTTAGCAGATAGAGATCCTGTTACAAGAGAAAACCGTTTCGGCGGATTAGACTTCGTACGTTTATGTATACCAAGAAGAGTTTACACAAACAATCACATGGACGTTATAGCAGCTGCTTTAAAGAACGTTTACGATAGAAGAAACGAAATAACAAGAGGAGTAAAAATCACTTGGGAAGCAGAATTGATGCGTCACTTTACAGTACAATTAGAAAGATTGTAAAAAACAAATAACAATAAAACAAAGAACGTCCCTTTTTAAATTAAGAGGGGGCGTTTTTTTTGTTTCTAAACATAAAAGTTTTATTTTTGTAGAAAAAATAGAACAATGAATAAAAAGACACTTTACCTAATAGATGCAATGGCAGTAATATATAGAGCCTTTTATGCATTAAATAAAAATCCAAGAATTACTACAAAAGGAGTAAATGTTTCCGCTATTTTAGGATTTTGCAACACATTATTAGAAATAATAAAACAATACAATCCCTCACATCTTGGAATAGCTTTTGACTTGCAAGGGCCAACATTTAGACACGTTCAATTTGAACAATACAAAGCCAATCGTCAAGCAATGCCCGAGGAAATAAAAGAATCCATACCATATATAAAAAACATAATTCAAGCAATGAACATACCTCTACTTTGCAAAGAAGGCTATGAAGCAGATGACGTAATAGGCACTCTTGCAAAAAAAGCAGTAAATAAAGGCTATGAAGTTTTTATGGTAACCCCTGACAAAGACTATGCACAATTAGTAGAAGAAAACATTAAAATGTTAAAACTTGGAAGAGGGGCAAATCCAAACGAAATATGGGGAGTAGAAGAAGTATTACAACGCTTTGAAATAACAATGCCCTCACAAGTGATAGACATATTAGGACTTTGGGGCGATTCTTCTGATAATATTCCTGGAGTTCCCTCAATAGGAGAAAAAAAAGCAAAACAACTAATCCAACAATTTTCAAGCATAGAAAACATATTAAAAAACACCCATCAAATACAAAGCAATTCCATACGCAAAGCAATAGAAGAAAATAAAGATTTAGCACTTCAAAGCAAACAATTAGCAACAATAATAACAGATGTGCCAATTGAATTAAACGAAGAAGAATTAATGCTCTCTCAACCAAACTTTGAAGCCTGCAATCAAATATTTAACGAATTAGAATTTAATACATTTGCAAAAAGATTCAACTCTCACTATCAAAACACCTACACTCCTACAACAGCAGACCTATTTACAACACCAACCTCAGAACCTACACTTTTCAATCTTTCAACCTACCCAACCTATAAAGACGTTCCACATACCTATACCACTATTCAAACCATAGAAGAATTAAAAGACGTAGTAAACACTTTGCTTCAAGAACCCCTTATAGCCTTTGATACAGAAACAACAGGCTTAGAAATAGATTGTCAATTATTAGGAATTTCCTTAGTCAGTCAATTAAAAAAAGGTTTCTTTATTTTAATTCCTCAAAACGAAGAATTAAAAAAACAATTCATAGAAACAATTAAACCGCTCTTTGAAAACAAAACGATAGAAAAAGTAGCACACAATATAAAATTTGACAAAAACGTCCTACTTAATTACGGAATACAAGTAAAAGGCAAAACCTTTGACACACTCTTAGCCCACTATCTTATAGACCCTGAATCACGTCATAAATTAGATGTTTTAAGTGAAAAATACTTAAAGTACACAATGATAGACTTTGAAACAGTATTTGGGAAAAACACAAAACCTCCATTTTCAATAGAAAAAATAAATCTTGAACTATTAACCGAATATGCCGTTGAAGATGCCGATATCACTTTTGCTCTAAAACCAATCTTAGAAGAAGAATTAAGAAAAAACAACCTATTAGAACTTTTCACCAACATAGAAATGCCACTTGTAGATGTACTACTTTCAATGGAAAGACAAGGGGTGAAAATAGACACTAATCAATTGCATAATTTTTCTCAATTGCTACAAGAACAAAAACAAGAATTAGAACAACGAATCTATCAATTAGCAGGAAGAGAATTTAACATTTCTTCTCCGAAACAATTAGGCACGATACTCTTTGATGAATTACAAATCTCCTCAGACAAAAAAATCAAAAAAACTCAAACAAAACAATACTCAACCTCAGAAGACGTATTGCAAAAACTAATAAACTACCACCCAATCATACCACTTATATTAGAATATCGTTCACTCACCAAACTAAAAAGCACATACGTAGATGCACTTCCCGAAATAGTAAATCAAAAAACTGGTAAAATCCATACAAATTATAAACAATCCACAACCTCAACAGGAAGATTAGCCTCAGAAAATCCTAATTTGCAAAACATACCCATAAGAACAGATTTAGGAAAACAAATACGCTCTTGTTTTATTCCACAAAATGAAGAATACACTCTTTTAGCAGCCGATTATTCTCAAATAGAATTAAGAATAATAGCCTCACTTAGCAAAGACTCTGCTTTATGTCAAGCCTTCCAATCAGGAGAAGACATACACCTTTCCACTGCTTCACAAATCTATATGTTACCACAATCACAAATTACAAAAGAAATGAGACGCAATGCTAAAAGCGTTAATTTTGGAATTATATACGGAATATCAGCATTCGGTCTATCAGAACAACTACACATACCAAGAAAAGAAGCACAACAACTAATAGAACAATACTTTGCATCATACCCACAAATAAAACAATACATTACAACTTGTATAGAAACAGCAACTACAAGAGGTTATGCAGAAAGCATCTGCGGACGAAGACGCTATTTGCCCGATTTAAATTCAGCAAATGCAAATCTAAGAAACTTTGCACAACGCAATGCAGTCAATATGCCAATACAAGCAAGCAGTGCCGATATGATAAAAATAGCGATGATAAATATCTACAAAGAATTTGAAAAACAAAACTTACAATCCAAAATGATACTACAAGTTCATGACGAATTAGTATTTGATGTCTATAAACCTGAATTGGAAATAGTAACAACAATAGTAAAACAACAAATGCTCAATGCCTTACAATTAGAAGTGCCCGTAGAAGTTAGCATAAATACAGGAGAAAATTGGTTGGAAGCACATTAAGAAAACAATAATAAATTTTGTAGAACACAATAAAAATATTATTTTCGCAGATTCAAACAAAAAAAGAATAACAATTTAATAAGAATAAGAGATGAAGAAAAAATTATTGTCAATTCTTGCATTAGGAGCGATTTTATTCACCTCATGCGGAACAAAAACAGAAAAACAAGAAACAACTGATTCAGCAATGCAAAAAAAAGTAGATGAATTTGCAATGGTTCAGCTAACAACAGATTTAAATAAATTAAATGACAAAGAAAAACAATTAATTGGCATATTCTTTGACATAGCTGAAATCATGGACGAATTATTCTGGTTGCAATCATACGGAGATAAAGCCGATATGGAAAAGATTCAAGATCCTGCAACAAGAGATTTCGCATTAATCAACTATGGTCCTTGGGATAGACTTGATGGAATGCGTACATTTGTAAGTGGATACGACGAAAAACCTGCGGGAGCAAACTTCTATCCAAAAGATATGACAAAAGAAGAATATGATGCACTTGAAGATGAAAATAAAGGTAGCCTTTACACTGTAATTCGCAGAGACAAAGACGGAAAATTACAAGTAAAATGGTATAGAGAAGAATACAAAAAACAAATAGACAAAGTTTGTGCATTATTAGACAAAGCTATTCCTTTGGCAGAAGATGCAGGATTGAAGAAATATTTAGAAGAAAGAAAAAAAGCCTTCCAAACAGATGATTATTTCGCATCAGACATGGCATGGATGGATATGAAAAATAGTCATTTAGACTTTGTAGTAGGTCCAATTGAAAATTTGAAGACCGTTTATTTGGAGCAAAAGCAGCATACGAAGCATTTATCTTAGTAAAAGATGAAGAAGAAAGTGCAAAACTTGCAAAATTCACTGCGATGCTTCCTCAACTTCAAAAAGAATTACCTTGCGATCCTAAATTCAAGCAAGAAGTACCAGGAACAGAATCTGACCTTAATGTTTACGATGCAATCTATTATGCAGGTGATTGCAACTCTGGTAGCAAAACAATCGCAATTAACTTACCTAACGACGAGAGAGTTCAATTAGCAAAAGGTGCAAGACGTCTTCAATTGAAGAACGCAATGAAAGCAAAATTCGATAAGATACTTTACCCTATTGCAGAAAACATATTGTCAAAAGAACAATTAGCAAAAGTAAAATTTGACGCATTTTTCTATAACGTAACCTTCCATGAAGTAGCACACGGTTTAGGAATTAAAAACACAATCAATGGAAAAGGTGGTGTAAGACAAGCCTTAGGAAATCAATACTCAGCTTGGGAAGAAGCAAAAGCAGATATTTTAGGATTATATATGGTTTGCTCATTGATAGACAAAGGTGAAATCACTACTATCTCAAAAGAAGATGCTTTGACTACATTTATAGCAGGAATATTACGTTCTGTACGTTTCGGAGCAGCTTCTTCTCACGGAACAGCTAATATGATGTGTTTCAATTTCTTTGAAGACAATAAAGCATTCGTTAAAAACCAAGAAGGAATATATGAAATCAACTACGAAAATGCAATAAAAGCAATTGATAGTTGGGCTGCTATGATTTTAGAAATAGAAGGTACAGGTGATATTATAAGAGCAGAACAATATGCTAAGAAAAATGGTCAAATCCGTCCTAGCCTTCAAGAAACACTTGACGTAATTAATGGAAAAAATATTCCAAAAGACATAAGATACGAACAAGGTAAAAAAGTTTTAGGGCTATAAAAAATGAATATAGCAGTATTAGGAAGTGGTAGTTGGGCAACTGCAATAGTTAAAATTGCAACACAAAACCACAACACAGTACATTGGTGGGTTAGAGAAAACGAAATAGTAGAGGGAGTTCGTCAATATGGACGAAACCCTCTCTTTTTGCGTTCTTGTCAGTTAGATACAAGCAAAATTGAGATTACAACAGACATCAAAAAGGTTATTTCTTCAACCGATACCATTGTTTTAGTAATACCTTCTGCCTTTGTAGAAAAATCATTGCAAGGTTTAACTCCATCAGATTTTGAAAATAAAACCATAATCAGTGCAACAAAGGGAATAATTCCTTCAACAAATCAAATAGTTGCTGATTATCTTCAAACTCAATTTAAGGTAGAATTGGAGCAACAAGCCGTTCTTAGCGGTCCTTCACATGCAGAAGAAATTGCACAAGACGGAATGACTTATTTAACCATAGGAGCACATAGTCAATCTCTTGCTCAACAACTTGCAAATAGGTTTGCGTGCAGATTTGTCAAAACACGCACTTCTACCGACATAAGAGGAATTGAGTATTCGGCCGTTTTGAAAAATATATATGCACTCACAGCCGGAATTTGTAAAGGAGCAGGCTACGGAGATAACTTTATATCGGTTTTAATCTCCAATGCAGCACAAGAAATGCAAAGATTTTTAGGCATAGTTGCTAAAAACGAAATGCGAGATACTAATAACTTTGTTTATTTAGGCGATTTATTAGTAACAGCATATTCACAACATTCTCGCAATCGTACTTTCGGACAAATGATAGGACAAGGTTATACAGTTAAGTCTGCACAATTAGAAATGTCTATGGTAGCCGAAGGATACTATGCAACAGATTGCATTCATAAAACTAATGAAGAATTGAAAGTAGATATGCCAATAGCAGATTTTGCATACAAAATACTTTATCAAGGAGCTCCTTTGAACAGAGAATTAGAACAGCTAAGTAACACATTCAAATAGAGTGAGTTAAAAACTCTTTGATTTTTTCAAAAAAAGTAAAGAAATAATTAAAAAAAACAATGATTTTTTAAATTATTTCTTTGCTTTTTTTTGTTCCTTTCTTCATTTGTGTTACCTTTGCACACCTTTTGATATTTTTTATAAAAAAATTTAAGTAATGAAAAGAAATTTTTTATTCATTGTTTTAGCATTTTGTTTTTTTATTCCAAAATATTCTTTCGCAGAAAAGAATGAAAAACTAATTGTTTTCTGCTTTTCTATTGCAGATTCTTCTACTTTTTCTACTAATGAAAGAGTTGCAGATATTGTTTTAAAAATAGGTAACAAAAAAATGTTTCATGAAACGGTTTTTGTTGGTGATAAATTAACTATTGGGAAGAGTTTTTCTAATGATTCCATTCTTGAGCTGCAAATAAAGACTTATAGAGGTTTTGTTTGTGAGATTAGAAATGGGGAAGAAAAATTAGAATCTTCTCTTGTCAAAAATATTAAGGAAATACAGGATACTGTGTTTATTGATTTAAAGATAGAGGAAAACAATAAGTATCAATATCTTTATTATTCATTAGACGAAAAGACTAATAAGCCTTATCGTATTCCTGCTTTGGCCCAAACTTTTGAGGGAACTTTGCTTGCAGTGAGCGATCACAGACCTTGTTGGGCTGATATTGGATTTGGAGAGGTTGATTTAAAGATTAGAACTTCAAATGATTATAAAAATTGGAGCGAAGAAAGATTTATTGCAAATGGATTGGGCGGAGAGGAAAATATTTTTGAATGTGGCTTTGGAGATGCAGCAATTGTAGCAGATAGAGAAAGTAATGAGGTTTTAATAATGTGTGTTGCAGGACGTCAAGCTTTTCCTTCTGCAACTAAGGATAAACATAATTTTATGGCAAGAATAAGAAGTAACGATGGTGGCAAAACTTGGAATAAGGCAGAGGACGTTACTTCTATGTTTATGAAAGTTGAGGGAATTTATTCTCCAATTTTGCCAGAAATTTATAGTATGTTTTTTGCCTCTGGAAAGATTGTTCAATCAAAAGTGTTTAAAGCAAAGAATAGTAAATACTATCGTTTATATGCTTCTTTGCTTACTAATGGTAAGAATGGACATGACAATTATGTTGTTTACTCTGATGATTTTGGTGAGAGATGGCAACTTTTAGGAGACGTGTGTGTTGAAGGTGGAGACGAAGCAAAAGTTGAAGAATTGAGCGATGGCACTATTATTATAAGTAGTAGAAAACCTCATGGACGTTTTTTCAATGTGTTTACTTTCAGTAACATTGCAAAGGCAAAAGGTCATTGGGCAAAAGCTGTTAGTAGCGATAAAATTAGTGGAGGTATTGCTGTTGGAGCAAATTCTTGTAATGGAGAATTGTTAAGGGTAAGATGTATTAGTGTTGAAAGTGGCAAAGAATGTGATGTTTTATTGCAATCTTTACCTACTGAGGATAATAGAAAAAATGTAACAATCTTTTTTAAAGAATTAAAAGAAGATGTAAGTTATAGTCCAGAATCTTTAGCTGAAAACTGGATAAAAGGAATGCAAGTCAGCAATAAATTATCTGCATATTCTACTATGATTTTACAAAATGATGGGAAAATAGGTTTTTTATTTGAAGAAGAACCTAATGATTATTGCATTGTTTATACGTCCTTATCTATTGAAGAAGTTACTAATGGTTTGTACAAAACTATTAAATAAATTGATAAAAAGGTAGGTTATTTTTTCATTTTTCAGTTTTAATGTGTACCTTTGCCGAATAAAATCAAATTTAATAGAGATGAAAAAGGTTTTTTTTAGACGATTGTTTCTTATTTTTATGGGTATTTTAACATTCTCTTTATTTTCTTGTGTTGAAAATGGAGTAACTTATAATGCTTCTGATTGGGAAGGAATGTGGAATATAAAAGAAGAAATAGTTTTTCCTAAATCAACAAAAGCCTCATACGTTGGAAGTATAAAAGCAATAGATGATTCTAACATTATCATTGATGGAGGATTATTTGGTTTGAATTCTTCTTGTAAAATTGATGCAACAGTGTCGTCTAAGACTGCTAAATTTGATCAAGTTGTAAGTGGAGTTTATCGTTTAGTCGGTTCTGCTAATTTAAAAGGAGATTCTATTACTTTTAAATTTGATGTGAAAGTTGATGATAAGACAAGAGGCTATACAAGAGTAGCTGTTAAGATATAAACATTTTATATAGAATAAATTATGAGCGAAGATTCAAAAAAATTGCTTCAAGAAGCTAATGCTTCAATGACAGATACGGTTTCTCACTTAGAGAAGTCTTTGGAAAAATTACGTGCAGGAAAAGCAAATCCTGCTATGTTGGCTGGCGTAAAAGTAGATTACTATGGAACTCCTACTCCTATTGAAAATGTAGGTAACATTAGTACGCCTGATCCAAAACAAATAGTTATTCAACCATGGGAAAAATCTCTTTTACACCCTATTGATAAAGCTATATTAGCTGCAAATTTAGGATTTACTCCAAAGGTTGAAGCCGATGTTGTAAGAATTGTTTTACCTCCAGTAACAGAAGAAAGAAGAAAAGATCTTTGCAAAAAAGCAAAAGCTGAGGGTGAAACTGCAAAAGTAAGTATAAGAAATATTAGAAGAAATATTCTTGAAAAAGTTAAAAAATTAAAAGATTCTGGTGTACCGGAAGATGAAATTAAGTCTGTAGAAAAAGAAATGCAAGAGGTTACAGATAAATTTATCAAGAATACTGATACTGTTATAGCAGCAAAAGAAAAAGAAATAATGTCAATATAATTTTTCAATAAAGCCAAAGGAGTATTTTTTTGTAAAAACTTCTTTGGCTTTATTGTTTTTTTGTAATAATATTTATACATTTGCATCGTTAATAGTCTGTATTATGGGAACGACACAAACAAGAGTACGCTATTCTGATGAAGAATTGCAAGAATTTAAGGCGATTATTTTAGAAAAATTGGCCATCGCAAAGGAAAATCTTGAAACATTGACAGAGGCTTTTGCTAACAATGCTTCTGACACAAGCGACACCGCTCCAACTTTTAAGGTCTTGGAAGAAGGTGCTAATATCAGAAGTAAGGAAGAGAATGCAAATATGGCAGCTCGACAACAAAAATTCATAAAAGATTTGGAAGCTGCTCTCATAAGAATTGAAAATAAAACTTATGGTGTTTGCAGAGTAACTGGAAAGTTAATTCCAAAAGAAAGATTACGTATTGTTCCTCATGCTACTTTGAGTGTTGAGGCAAAATTGATGCAAAATAAAAAATAGAGTTTTGTGAAAAAACCTCTTATTGTAATATCTCTAATTCTTCTTATTGACCAAATAGTTAAATTTTGGATCAAGTTGAATTTTACCCTCGGAGAAGAATTGTTTCTTATAGGAGATTGGTGTAGGTTACACTTTATAGAAAATGAGGGTATGGCTTTTGGCATGTCTTTTGGCGAGGAGATTGGTAAATTAATTTTGACTTTATTCAGAATTATTGCTTCTGTTTTGATTTTTCTATATCTTAGAAAACTTATTATCAAAAAAGAAAATAAATTAATCATTTATGCATTTACTCTAATCTTTGCAGGGGCTGTTGGAAATATAATTGATTCTTTGTTTTATGGACTTATCTTTTCGGAAAGTACATTTTTCACAACTGCTCAATTGTTCCCCGAAGCAGGTGGCTACGCTCCTCTTTGCTTAGGAAAGGTTGTAGATATGTTTTACTTCCCTTTAATAGACACTACATTGCCTCAATGGATTCCTTTTATCGGAGGAAATCATTTTGAGTTCTTTAATGCTATTTTTAACGTGGCTGATATTTCAATCACAGTAGGCGTTGGACTATTGGTTGTGTCTGTTTTTGTCTTTAATAATAAAAATAAAGCTATTTCGTTGGAGGAAATAGAGCAAGATACTAATAAATAACTACAATAATTCAGTGGAATATCTTATAATTTTAGCATTAATTGTCATTAATGGACTATTTTCAATGTCCGAGGCAGCAGTTGTTTCTTCAAGAAAGTCAAAACTTGATGCCGATTCTAAAAAAGGCAACAAGACTTCAAAAAGAATATTAGAGGTTGCAGAGAATCCCGATAATTTTCTCTCAACAGTTCAAATTGCAATTACAGCAATAGGGCTTGTAACAGGTATGTACACAGGCGATAATTTGATAAAACCTTTTGCAGACTTAATTAGCAAAATAGGACTTGATATTGAATATTCGGAAATTATTGCAAGGGTTGTTGTTGTACTTGTGATAACGTATGTAACGTTAGTAATTGGAGAATTATTCCCTAAAAAACTTGCATTGAATAATCCAGAAAAAATAGCAAGTATTATTATCTCTCCAATGAATTTTCTTAAAAAATTATTCTATCCTCTTGTTTGGTTACTTTCTATTTCTACTCAAGGCTTGATGTCTTTGTTTGGAATAGAGAAAAAAAAGAATACTGCTTCGGAAGAAGAAATTAAGGCAATTGTTAGTGATAGTACAGAAGGCGGAGAAGTTGAAGAGGTAGAAAAAGAAATAGTTGAGAGAGTGTTTTCTTTGGGAGATAGAGATGTTGCTTCTCTTATGACGCATAGAACAGAGTTTGTATGGTTAGATGCTAATGATAATTTAGATGCAGTCAAAGCTAAATTGTCTCAACATATACATTATATATATCCTGTTGCAGATAAAACTCTTGATAATATCGTTGGTGTAGTTTATCTAAAAGACTTATTTAATAAATTAGATACTTTTAATAGCGTTAAAGAAATAATGAGAGAGCCTCAATACTTACATGAAAGTATAAGTGTTTATGACGCATTAGAAACTTTTAAAGAAAATAAGATACATTACGCTCTTGTCATTGATGAGTTTGGAATGGTTGTTGGAATGGTAACAATGAATAATATTTTAGAATCATTGGTGGGAAATGCCTCTGAACTCGAAACAGAAGATGATGAAGATGAATTTATTGAAAGGGAAGATGGTACATTTTTAGTTGGCGGTCAATATTCTTTCTATGATTTTCTTAGTCATTTTGATTTAGAAATTCTTTATCAAGATAATGATTTCAATACATTAGGTGGTTTGATTCTTGAACAAACAGGAACTATTCCAAAAGTTGGCGAAAAAATAATGTGGGATAGATTTATCTTTGAAATTGTAGATTTAGATTCTACAAGAATTGATAAGATTTTAGTTAGTATTGACCCTGAAAAACTATCTAAAAACGTCGAAGATTAAAAAAAATATTGAAAAAATGTTATTTTTTTGTTTAAAAAATTGGATTTCAAAAATAACATTGTAACTTTGCAAGTTCATAATAGTATAAGAATTTAAAGTAAATAATTAATAACAATAAATTTAAAGAACGCTATGAAAAAAGTATTTGCTTATTTGTCAATAGTTATAGTATTGACATTAGGTTTATCAAACAATGTTTTTGCTCAAGATGCAGCGAAAACTGAAACTGAAACTGTTTCTGCTACAGAATCAGTAACATCAACAGACACTGCAGTTGCAGCAGAAGAACCAGCTGCTCCAGTTGCAGAAGAAAAATCTTTCCACCAAGGTTTGAAAACAAAATACATTGAAGGTGGTGTTGGTTGGATGACTCCAATCCTTATTTGTTTAATTTTAGGTTTGGCATTAGTTATCGAACGTATTCTTTACCTTAACCTTGCTACAACAAATGCAGACAAATTATTGCAAAAGGTTGAAGAAAACATCGTTGCAGGTAATGTAGAAGGAGCAAAAGACGTTTGCCGTAACACAAGAGGACCAGTTGCTTCTATCTTCTTCCAAGGATTATCAAGACTTGATAATGGTTTAGAAGATGTAGAAAAATCATTAACTTCTTACGGTGGAGTTCAAATGGCAAGATTAGAAAACAACATGGTTTGGATTTCATTGTTTATCGCTATTGCACCATCATTCGGATTCTTAGGAACAGTTGTTGGTATGGTTCAAGCTTTTGACGATATCGAAAAAGCAGGTGATATTTCT
>RHMF01000133.1_pt1 | contig 37078 bp, 32 predicted proteins | sample 5365151 | NCBI WGS metagenome assembly RHMF01 (sample SAMN10266501, study PRJNA497801) | feces metagenome | isolation source: feces | host: Bos taurus | place: China: Prairie of Fairy Mountain | collected 2017-08-14 | reverse complement strand
TATTTTGGCTGTTGTGATGATCGCAACTATGTCCACAACCGCTTTTGCGGCCAACACCACCGGCGGCTCTACCGAGGTTTCCTTTAACGTAGACCCCACTTATACCGTTACCATTCCTGCCACCGTTGAGCTGAACAAGGTAGAGGATAACGGCACCGTTACCTATGAAAACGACTACACCCTCACCGCCCAGGCCGGTGTCCGTCTGAAGAAGGGCGAGTACATCGAGGTCACCGTTGCAAGTGATTTCGAAATGACCACCACCGAGGGCGCAACTCTTGCTTATAGCATTACTGCAGGCGGCAATGCTGTTGCCACGGGTGGCGTGGTAGCCGAGTTTGAAACCGACAAGGCCGAGCAGACTGCCACTATTCACATTGCGGCAAACGACCCTGATTTTGCCGGTGAATATAAAGATACCGTTACCTTTACCCTTACAGTAAAGACCAACTAATTTGAGGAGAAAAAAACAATGAAAAAGTTATTTGCAGTTATTTTAACAGTTGCTCTTTTAATGAGCCTGTCCGTCACCGCTTTCGCGGCCAACACCACCGGCGGTGATGCTGACATCACCACCAGCATCGCGCCTACCTACACCGTGACCATTCCTGCTGATGTGAATGTTCAGTTCAACGCTACCGAGACCGCTTTCGGCGCTATCGAAGTAGAAGCTGCTCAGATCCACCCCGACAAGTGCATCAAGGTGGAGCTGACCTCCGACGGCAAGCTGGAAAACAGCATTGATGCTACCAAGGTGATTCCTTATGCCATTAAGGACAGCGAGGGTGCGGCCTTTACCTCTGCTACCTATCTGACCGAAGGCGACAAGACCGAGCTTTCTATCCACATTACTGCTAACGACTGGAACGCCGCTTACGCAGGCGAATATTCCGATACCGTTACCTTTACTGTTTCCTACGAAGACAAATAAGGAGGTAGCATTATGAAGAAAATAACAGCCCTGCTGTTATGCTTCTTACTGCTATGCACGTGCAGTGTGACCGCCTTTGCCGCAGAGCCGGAGGTCGAGGAAACAAACACCGTAATCTCCGTTACCGTTCCGGACAGCCACAAGATCACCGTTACGGCTGAAAATGCCAAGGTGTTTTATGAGGGTATCAGCGGCGATAGCTTTACGGTAGAAAGACTCAGCACACCGAGATTATTGATCCGAGCCGAAAGCGGCAAGGTCATTAAGTCGGTTATGCTGAATGATGTGGACGTGACCGCAGAGCTTCACGGCGGCTATCTTGACCTTGCGCCCGTTTATGAGGATAAGGAGATTACCGTCACCACCGAGGATGAAACGGCCGCCCCGAAGGATACCTACACCGTAAAAGGTAAGGTTACGCTGAATGGTCAGCCTCTCAGCGAGGTGGACTTGGAACTGCGTTCCACCTTAAAGACCACCAAGACCGACAAGAACGGCAACTTTGTCTTTACCGACGTAGAGCCGGGCGAACATTCACTGACGGCACACAGCGACGGCAAGGTCATTGGCTATCTGTCCTTTGAACTGAAAAAGGACAACAAAGCCGATGTTGCATTGTTGGAAGACGGCACCTACACCGTGTCCATTGACCAAAATGGCGCAGGCGTGGAGCTGCATCTGGTACTGAACGAAGAAAAGGGCACGCTTGCCCCCACAGAGGCCGTGACCGTACAGAAGCCGTCCACACCCCAAACGGGAGATAACACAAACCTCTCTTGGTGGTGGCTCCTGCTGATACTCAGCGCCACCTGCATAGTAGCTTTAGAAACCTACCGCAGAAAGAAACAAGTTAAATAAATCCAAAAGAACCGACCGTTTCAGCGGTCGGTTCTTTGTTTGTTAATTGAAAATGACTGATGAGCCAAAAGGGGAGCTTATCGGCAAAAAAGTTTTACAAAGGAATATTTTCTGTTGAGATATTGCCGATAATGTGATATAATACAGTTAAGAAAACTTGCCGGGAGGTAACTATGGAATACGTATCTGTTGCAAAAATGGCTGAAAAATGGGGGCTTTCCGAACGAAGTGTCCGGAATTACTGTGCCCACGGCAGAATTGCCAATGCCAAACTTATCGGCAAAACTTGGTACATTCCGGAGGACGCACAAAAACCGGACCGGATAAACAAGAAAAACGATACACCTACGTTGCTGCAGATCCTGCGAGAGCAGAAAGCTGCCAAGATGACCGGTGGCATCTATCATAAGGTTCAGATTGACCTAACCTATAATTCCAACCACATTGAAGGCAGCCGACTTACCCACGATCAGACCCGGTACATTTTTGAGACCGACACCATCGGTTTTGAAAATGAAGCAGTCAATGTGGATGATGTGATCGAGACAGTTAACCACTTCCGCTGCATCGATATGGTGATCGATCAGGCTGGCTCTGCGCTCAGCGAGAAGGTCATCAAGGAATTGCATTTTGTACTGAAGACCGGCACCAGTGACAGTCGTAAAGATTGGTTTGCGGTAGGGGAGTATAAGAAGTTACCCAACGAGGTGGGCGGTAACGACACCACGCTTCCTGAAAATGTTGCCGATGAGATGCGCAAGCTGCTGGCAGAGTATAATGCTTTGCCCTTTAAGACCTTTGAGGACATCGTAGCCTTCCACGTGGCCTTTGAGCGCATTCATCCCTTCCAGGATGGAAACGGGCGTGTAGGCCGCCTGATCCTTTTTAAGGAGTGCCTAAAGTATAACATCGTGCCGTTCATCATTGAGGACAATCTTAAGATGTTTTACTATCGCGGCCTCAAAGAATGGGATCACGAGAAAGGCTACCTTATGGACACCTGCCTTACTGCCCAAGACCGCTTTAAGGCATATTTGGATTATTTCAGAATTGTATATTAAACAGTAAAACACCCCGTCTTTTTGTGAAGACGGGGTGTTGTTATAGTCGTCGTTGCATTGAATTTTTCTCTGGTTGTTTCACTTTTTCAAAAATTGGGATTCAGAAAATATTGTGAGATTCATTCTAAAATCATTGCGAACGCAATGATTTTGTGCTATACTGAAAAAGTAACATTTGAATTGATGTAGTGCCGGAGGTAATCACAATGGCTATCAGTTATAAGAAGCTGTGGAAACTGCTCATTGACCGTGATATGAAAAAGAAAGATCTTATGGCGATTTCCGGCGTAAGTCAATCTTCTGTAACCAAAATGGGTAAGAATGAAAACGTCAACACCGAGGTCCTCGTGCGTATCTGCTTGGCTCTGAATTGCGACATCGGAGATATTGCAGAAATTGTTCTGCCGGAGAGTCAGAAAACGTAAAGAATGTATCTGTTGGACAAAATAGTTTTATATCAGGGAGATACGATAATGGGTAACAAAGAAACAAGGTTTTCTTTTATGAATAATACAACACTGTGGATCGTTGGAATTCTTGCTGTGCTTTCCTTGGCAGCGGTGTTATTGTGGCACGGCAATGCGAACAGCATGCAAGCAGCACCTGCTATGGTGGCCGGAGTATATTTTGACGGTGAGTACCGTATCGCCGACGGACAGTGGCAGAAAATCGAAAAAGGAAAGCATATTTCTTCTACTGAGGGCGATGTGACCCTGCGAGGCAATTTCCACTTGGTTGCACCGGACGGTGAGTATATTGGTATTTACACGGACAGCGTTCCAATTGCGCTTTATACCAATCATATTAACCTGACGTTTTATGAAGGCGAAAATGAGCCGTTCGTAATAGATGTGGAGAATCCTTTGTATGGAGATTCTGCTTGCCACGAAACTTGGACTGCTTACGTTCTGACAAGCGGAAGCGAAGAGCCTATCGAGATTCTAATTCACAATCCTCATCGTTTTGGTAACGAAACGGCTATTGACGAGATGCTTTCCAACACAGCCTTGTGGATGGACATTGAGTTTGAAAAAGGAGTTCTTGAAAGCGGAAAAAGCCAAAGAGATATTGGCTTGTTGTTTGCCATCATTTCTCTTGTCGTTTTGGGAACTGCTTTATTCTCAACGCTGATCCATATAAAAAACAGTAAGATTATTTGGCTATTCGGTATCGTAATTTTGTTCGCCGGCACATACCTGTCTTATAGTGCAGACGGCGTTTCTTTCTGGAGCGAATCCGTTGTATCAAATACGACGATAATGGGTTGCTCGATGATGTTTTATATGTTCTTCCTTTCGATTGCCCTGTTGCACTTTCTGAAGGGAACAAGACTAATTGGTGCAATCACTGTTACGCTGCTTGGATTTGCTAACGCAGTATTTTTTGCTTTGCCGATATTAACGAATATACTCTTTTATGATACCTGGCTTTATTGGGTTGCTGCGCAAGTGCTTACCAATATTATTTTGCTCGGTTGCCTTATATGGGAGTTCTTTGTCTCAAAGGGAAAAGAACGTTGGCTTTATATCGGCTCGATTTTGCCACTGATCTCTTTTGGCGTGGATGTTATTATGACAGACCTTGGGTTATGGAAGGGCGGACTTTCTTCCAAATATGTTTTTGCTGTTTTCTTTATTGCTGCTATGGTAGCCGTGCTTAGGGTTATACCAAACAGCATCAACACTATTGCTAAAGCCAAAGAATTGGAAACCGAAAAAATTGTATTAAATGCTCAGCTTACCGAAAGCAGAGTTTCTACAATGATGAGTCAAATTCGTCCTCATTTTATCTATAATACCTTGGGGAGCATTGAGCAGCTTTGTAGCATCGATCCCCCAAAGGCAGGAGAACTCGTTCATAACTTTGCAAAATATCTGAGGGGCAATTTCGGAGAGCTGGATAATCCTAAACCGATTTTAATGTCACAGGAAATGGAGCATGTACGCCATTACATCAGTATTGAAAATGTGCGTTTCCCGGATATGACGTTCTCATTTGAGATGAATTCAGATGATTTTCATATTCCTGCACTTACCATTCAGCCAATTGTAGAAAATGCAATCAAGCATGGGCTTATGAAATTGCAAAAAGGTGGTACAATCCATGTAGTTTCCTATGAGACAGATGCCCATTACTGTGTCATGGTGGAGGATGACGGTGTAGGTTTTGATACGGACGTTCTGCTTGATGAAAGAAAGCACGTAGGTATCCGTAACATCCGTGGAAGATTAAAGGCAATGGTAAACGGCACGCTGGAAATCGAAAGCACAGAAGGTGTTGGTACCAAGGTTCTGATAATGATTCCCAAGGAGGTGGAACAATGATTGCGATAGCAGTTGATGATGAAAAATTGATGCTGGGCGCTTTGGTGGCAGCGATCAAGGCATCGCCTGATATCTCTGAAGTTTTTCAGTTTTCAAGTTGTGATGAAGCCCTTGACTTTGTAAAAGAAAACGTGATTGACATTGCTTTTCTGGATATCAATATGCGTGGTATGGGTGGTCTTGCTCTTGCCGAGAAAATCATCGGTGCTTGTCCGGGCTGCAAAATCGTATTTTGCACCGGTTATGAGGAATACGCAATTCCGGCGTTCAAGCTTCATGCCTCCGGATACCTAATGAAGCCTGTGTCTGCTAAAGACGTACAGGTGGAGATTGATAATATAAAAGGTATCCGCCAAAGGCAAAAGCCACTTACCGTAAAATGCTTTGGCACATTTGAAGTTTATGCAAGAGGTGAAAAGCTTGCCTTTAAGCGTTCGAAAACAAAAGAGCTGTTTGCCTTTTTGGTGGATCGAAACGGTGCGGGCGTTACGGTTGCTGAGATAGGTGTTGCCCTTTGGGAAAATGATGAAGAGCGAAAGAACCAAAATTATATCCACCAATTATTCCGCGACTTGCGTCAAGCCCTCGAAGCGGTAGGGGTAGAAGAGATTTTTGAGAGGAAAAATTATTATTATTCCCTGAATCCCGAAAAATTAGACTGCGACTATTACGCATACTTAAAAACAGGAAACCCCAAATTCCATGGTGAGTATATGTCCCAATATAGTTGGGCAGAAGAAACCTGTGGATTACTTTGGAAAATAAGAGCTGAATAATAAACGTAAAAAAGCCGTCGTTTCGACGGCTTTTTTTATTGGTTTGTAAGAGGTTTGTCATACCCTCAATGTTATAATTGAAAATTGAAAATAGGGTTATTATGCCCTTTGGTTCACAAGCGAAAAATATCAGAAAAAACACAACCGATATTTTCGCTTTTGCACCGCATGTTACGGTGGTGAGGCACCATAAAACAGACGTGAATAACTCTAAATTTGAAAGGGAAAAAGTCATGATTAAAAACAGAACGGCACAAGTGATTTACCAAACGATTTACCTGACACTTGGACTGGTAGGTCTTGTTGCAAGCCTCGGAATCTTCGACAACATTAATACGATTCGTTGGGATTTCTACGTTCACTTCACCAACATCAGCAATTTCTTTTGCATTGGTGTTATGCTTGCCGGACTGATTCAAACAGTAAAGAAAAAAGAAGACAGCTTTGTTTCTGCTGTTCCGGTTCTCAAGTTTATCGGAATGCTTGGTATTTTGCTTACTTTCCTCGTATTCAACATTATGCTTGCCGGTGCAGAAGGCCGTGATCCTCAAGCCAACTGGCGTATCGGCAGCCTCTGCTTCCACGTTGTGCTTCCTATTATGTACATAGCAGACTGGTTCTTGTTCTACGAGCGCAAAAAATGCAAGTGGTATTATCCAATCGCTTCCATTGCGTTTCCTCTTGCTTATGTGTTCTTCCTTTTGATCCAGGCGATTATTTTGAATTTCGATTCGTCTATTCTGATTCCCACAACAACCACACCGCTTATCTACCCCTATTTCTTTGTAAATCTTAATACGCAGGGTGTATCCGGCGTACTTATGTGGGTGGGCATTCTTTCTGTGGCATTTATCGTTGTTGGATTTGCTTTCTTCGGGCTTGATAAGATGGGAAAACGAAAGTAAAAACAAACAGGAAGAAAGCAATACGGTGAAAAAGAAAGCCTCTGCCCATTCCTTGTGTGCGTGATTTCCATTCTGCTGAGCGCCTGCTCCGCCGGAAATCGACAGGACACATTCCAAAGCAGAAAAAGGGACAGCTATCTGTGCGGAATATGGATGGCAAGCAATTTCTATGGAAAATGATGGGATTACTATTTGCGGAAACGATGTTAGTGCTGTAAAGGCATAAAACTTTTAAGGAGAAGTAGAAATGGATGAGCTTGTAAGAAAAAACAGAATACAGTGCATTCTTGCTTTAATCAGTTGCGCAATTGTGGTGGTTTGTGTTTGTATTGGCGTGACGATGAATTTGACCACTATATACGATGAGGATTTTGACAATATGGGTATTCGTACCTTTTGTATGTTTACCGTAAATTCCAATATATTGGCGGCGTTGTCATCCTTTGCCGTTATTCCGTATGCGATTGACGGCATTCGCAAAAAGGAATATATCCTCCCTGATTGGGTTGTGGTGTTTATGCTGACGGGGACTACTGCAGTGGCTTTAACTTTTTTGGTATCGCTGTTTATCCTTTCGCCTGTTAAGGGGTTCGTTTTGATTTTTACAGGTTCCCGCTTGTTCCTTCATGGCGTTTGTCCCATACTGAATATCCTGGCATTTTGTCTGTTTATAACTTCCCACAAGGTAAGTCTGAAGCAATCTCTTTTTTCACTTATTCCCGTCGCGATTTATGCGATTTTGTATTTTGTGATGGTTGTAGTGATTACCGAGGAGCACGGCGGTTGGAGCGACTTTTACGGATTTGCAACCAGAATTCCATTTTGGATTCCCGCAGTTTTGATTTTACCGCTGACCTTCGGAATAGCGACCTTAATTAGATTGTGGCATAATCATTCTTTTGTAAACAGAAGAAAAAACGAGGCACAGATCTTTTTGGATTACTTTGAGGGTAAGAACACCTCGGAAATTCTATTTGAAATAGGGAAGGCTCGTGCAAAGATTCAACCTTATGGCGATGTAATCATACCCACGCTTGTTATTCGAAAAATCGTATATTTTACCGAAAGCAATATGAGCATGGAAGATGCCTGGAAGTTGTATTTGGATGGATATTTATATGCGGACAAAGAGAAAACACTTCATCAGTGAACGATATTAAATAAGGAGAAGACAATGAAAAAAGATTTAATTTTTGCCCCGATTCTTTTACTTGTGGGAGTGGCACTTTTTTTGCTTAGGTTTACCGGAATGCCTGCTCATATCGCACTTTCTGTCGTAGGAGTCGTCGCTCTGGTGGTTTACACCGTCCTTGCTAAGAAGGAATGGAAGATTCCCGCTCTTGAAATTATAATGAGAGTGCTTTACGGTATCGCATTGATCACCGGCATTGTTATTATGAACGTGACGGGTATTGCTATTCTTGGCGTTCTTCACAAGATTTGCGCCGCTTTGTTTGTAGCTTTGCTTGTGTTTGTGTTTGTACATAAGTGCATTACCTTAAAAAAGGCTTAAAGGTATCAATCTTTACATGTGCTGTGTAGGGGGGAGTTATGGACAGATTGGTTAGGAAAATAGAAATTCCGCTTGCGAAGAAAGCGATAGAGAAAGCGGGCTTGTACATTGTAGAAAAAAAGGACCTTGACCGTTTGGCCGAGGTGGCGGCCGATGCCTATCAGGACTATCCCTTACACAATTGGTTCACTAAGGGTAAATATGATGCCAAGGCATCTAAGCTGATTATGCAAATCTCCCTTAAAACCATGACAGAGGATGCAGTGATCTACGCCGACAGCGAGGAAATTAACGGCTTTGCGGTTTGGCTGCCCTTTGGTTTTACAGGAAGCAAGACAATTCCGTTTTTAATGAACGGCGGACTGAGTCTGATCCTGCATTCCGGTCTTGGTATTATCGGCAGACTTCTGACCTACGAAACTTACGCAATGAATTTGAAGAAAGAGTTTACTGAAAATTACGATTGGTACTTATATAACCTTTCTATTAAAAAAGATGCGCAAGGTAAAGGAATTGCAAGTAAACTGATGCGGCCAATGCTTCAGTTTTGTGATGATGAGCGTATGGTAGCCTATTTGGAGACAAATAAGGAAGTAAACGTAGGACTTTATCGTCACTATGGGTTCGATTTGATGAAGGAAGAGCAAATTCCGAAAAGCACTGTTACACATTATGCTATGGTGCGAAAGTCGAAGGACATGTAATACCAGAAAAGAGCAAATATAAAACCAAGTTTAAGAAAAATGGAGGTAAGCAAAATGCGGAACGAAAAGAAAGAATTGCTGAAGAAATTTAAGGTCGTCGTTGATGATCTAATGGATCACTACGAAGAATACACCGACGAAGAAAAAGCACAGATTAAAGAAATCTTCCAGAAGGTTGCAGGGCTGAACACGATTCTGGATAAATACGACATCGAAGTGAAATTTGACTGGAATGAATACTTCACTTTGCTTGGCCAATGCTTTGACGCAACCCCTTATCATTATTAAGAAGTAGTTAGCTTGAAAAAAAGAACGACTTGGTTTTTATATTTGGGCTATTGGCTTTAAGTCGCCAAGTGGCTTAAAGCCAATAGCCATACTCATATAACGCTTGGTTGAAAAGGAGGGCGCTATGGGTAATAACTTTATTATTAAGGGCAATATATGCCAGACTATAAACTCAAAGGAGCTTGATCTGCACAAAAATTCGTATGCGGTATGTGTAGGTGGTGTCTCGAAAGGCGTATTTGATGTTTTGCCCGAAGAATATGCCTCCTTACCACTTTATGACTATGGCGATTTACTAATCTTTCCGGGTATGGTAGATCTTCACATCCATGCTCCACAGTACGCGTTTCGCGGTATGTGCATGGATTTAGAGTTAATGGAATGGCTGAATCAATACACTTTCCCTGAAGAAGAGAAATATGAGAATTTGGAATACGCCGAAAAAGCATATGGTATGTTTGTGGATGCCTTGAAGAATGGTGCAACCACAAGAGCGTGCATCTTCGCTACCCGACATCGCTATGCCACTGAACTTTTAATGAAGTTGATGGAAGAAAGTGGTCTTGTCAGTTACGTTGGCAAGGTCAATATGGACAGAGAGGCAAGCGAGGCGTTGACAGAGGATAGTGCAGAAATTTCCGCCTATACCACATTCGGATGGATCAACGCAGTGAAGGATAAATTTAAGAATACGAAGCCTATTTTGACCCCTCGGTTCCTCCCTTGCTGTACGGATAAACTGATGGAAGAACTGCGGGAAATTCAAATGGCTTATGGTATTCCTGTGCAGTCTCATTTATCTGAGAGCAAGGGAGAAATTGCGTTTGTTAAATTCCTCCGTCCGGAAGATCCATTCTACGGAGATTCCTATAACGACTATGACCTTTTCGGGAAGAACGACGATATTGATACCGACGTTAAAACAGTGATGGCACATTGTGTCTGGTCGACCGATGAGGAAGTGGAACTTATGCGGAAAAACGGTGTTTTTATCGCCCATTGTCCTGCTTCCAATATGAACCTCACATCCGGTATTGCGCCCATCCGCAAATATTTGGATTTAGGTCTTAGCATTGGCCTTGGCAGCGATATTGCCGGTGGGCACAGTGAATCGATTTTCAGAGCAATTACGGATGCCATTCAGGTATCGAAAATGTACTTTAGAATGGTAGATGAAACATATAAACCATTGGTATTCCCAGAAGCATTCTATCTTGCAACCAAGGGCGGCGGCGCATTCTTCGGTAAGGTTGGCAGCTTTGAAGAAGGATACGAGTTTGATGCAGTTGTCATGGATGACAGTGTGCTTTCTCACCCGCAGGAACTGAATCTTGCCGAACGAATGGAGCGGGCAGTTTATCTCGGACTGGACGGAAAAAGTATAGTGGCCAAATATGTAGCCGGAGAGAAGATTTTGACGTAAGGGAGGACCAAAATGCCAAAAAAACAAAGAAAGTTTGCCGATGACGGTTGGGCTGTTTGGATCGATGGTGAAGATACAAGTACGATCCATATTAACGATTGGCTGAATCCCAAAGGAAAAAGTTATATAGACATTGCAATTCACATACGGGGCATTAAGTCGAGCAAATCGCTGAATGTATATGTGCCGTTTTTTGTTTTGCTTGAAGAAATTGAAGATGTTTCTCTATCCTTTGAAGACACCAAAATACTCCAGGCAATATTTAGTGCTGCCTGCATTGTGGACTATAAGAAGAACCCGTACACTTCAGAAATTGCCTACAACGGCAAAACCGTAGACATTGTACATATTAGCACGACGAGATTTACGGCCGAGCCGTTATCTAACGGAACGTTGATTCGTGTTGATTTGCAGGAATTGCAGCCATATCTTGACAACGATGAAGCTTATTTCATTTGGCGTATGCCACATAAATCTTTAGATGCAATATTCAAACCCTACGTTGATGTGGGAAATATAATAGAACGGCTGCGCGACTTGCTTACAACGCCGGTTGTGTCTGAGAAGTATGGCTATTCGATCCGAATTAACGAATCGAGACTTTTGCCGGAAGAAGTTACGCGCATCGGTATGTTTCATCGGCAGAAGCTGAAGAAAGCGGCCATTACAATTTCAGTGGATGAAAATTACGAATTGAATGATGCCGGCTGCTACCGCATTCGCCGATTGGAAGAAAACCTCTATAAGGTATACCTTCCTTCGGATTATCAGAAAGAAGATGTTATCACATATCAATGGAACCAAAGCCGTGATGATAACTTTCAGGGACAGTTTAATTTTTATTACAGCATAACGAGAGACGCTATCAGCAAAGGAAGTATGCTTTTATACATGGTATTGCTGTTAACCGTTGGCGTAATTGGAGATGCAATCTCCAATGCGGTTCAGGCACTATTCAATTTGCTTTTCTAAGGAGGCAGTTACGTGAGATTAGTCATTCCCATCGTTTTGAATTGCGTGCTTGTGTTGGGCATTTATTTAGCAGACAAACATACCTCTGCTAAAAAGCTCCCCTATATGGCAAAGCAGATTATCATTGGTCTTTTATTTGGTGGCGTTTCCGCCTTTGCATCAAGCTACGGTGTACAGTGGCTTGGAACAACGGTTAACGTTCGTGATGCGGCACCGCTTTCGGCAGGTCTTATTTTTGGCGCACCCGCCGGTATTATTTCCGGTCTGCTCGGCGGCCTTTACCGATGGTTCTCTGTGTACTGGGGCGGTGGTGTGTATACACGGCTTGCCTGCAGTCTTGCGACGATTCTTGCCGGTTTTATGGCGGCAGGGACCAGAAAGCTGATGTTCGACAACAAAAAGCCTACTTGGAGCTACGGCATATGTATTGCTGTAGTGTGCGAAGTTATCCATATGATTTTGATCTTCTTGACCAATATGGATAATTCCTCTCAGGCCTTTGAATTTGTCAAGGGCGCTACATCTCCGATGATGCTGGGTAATGCCATCGCTGTTGGGGTATCTATCATTTTGGTTTCGCTTTTTAGTCACGAGAGTTTTTTCAGAAAGAAAACCTCCGAGGGAATTGCCAATACGTTTCAGCGAAGGCTTCTCGTTTGCATAGTAGTTGCCTATCTCATTACCAGCACCTTTACGCTTGTCCTTCAAAATGGAATGGCGCAGATCGAAACGCGGGAAGTATTTACCGCTTCTATGACCGACGTTGAACAAACGGTAAGAGACAAATCCAATCAGCATCTTTTGACTATCGCAAAGCAAGTTAAGCAGGAATATGAAAACGACCCGACGGTATCTCTGTTGGATCTTACAGAAAAATATGGTATCAAGGAGATCAACGTGGTTGGTTCCAATGGTATCATCACAAATTCCACGGAAACAGATAGCGTAGACTATGATATGAATTGCAAGGAGCAATCCAAAGAATTTGTGGATATGCTGAGGATTCATGATGAGTTCGTTCAGGAGTATTCTCCCCGTGGCAAGGATGAAACAGAATGGAGAAAATACGCAGCTGTGAATCTTACGGCAGGCGGCTTTATTCAAGTTGGCTATGATCCTGAGCAATTCCATACGATGTTGAATGAATACGTCATCGACGTTACCAAAAACCGCCACGTCGGCACCAGTGGGTTTGTTGCGGTTCTTGATGAACAGCTCTGTATCGTTACTGATGGTGAGTACGATGCGCATATAGGTAATCATATCTCCACGATCGGCATTGAGCCCCCCGAGGAAATGGAAAAGGGAAAAACCGCAACCATACTCTATTACGACGATCTTGTTGGGGGCACAGAGTGTATGTATGTATTCAAGTTCGTTGAGGGCTATTGCATTATCGCAGCTATGCCGGTGGATGAAGCAATGTTTATGCGTGATGCTTCTATGCTGACAAGCATCTTTATGCAGGTCATTATATTTGCAACCTTGTTCGTATTCATATACATACTCATTAAGCGCGTTATCATCAATAATCTGAAAAAGATCAATGATACCCTTGCACAAATTACAAACGGCGACCTGAGTGTAACGGTTAATGTGCGTTCCAATAAGGAATTCTCATCGCTGTCAGATGATATCAACTCTACAGTTGCTACATTGAAACGCTATATCGCCGAAGCTGCCGCCCGCATTGATAAAGAGCTTGAATATGCGAAACAAATTCAGCATTCCGCACTCCCTACCAACTTCCCTGCAGGTGAGGAATACAACATCTATGCACAAATGATTGCGGCGAAAGAAGTTGGCGGCGACTTTTATGATTTCTACAAATTAAACGATACCACTGTGGCTTTCCTTGCTGCGGACGTTTCGGGCAAAGGGATTCCGGCGGCAATGTTTATGATGACGGCCAAAACGATCATTAAAGATCTTGCAGAAAGTGGTATGGCAGTAAACGATATATTTACAAAAGCGAATGAAAAGCTTTGTGAAAACAATGAGTCGGGTATGTTTGTTACCGCCTGGATGGGCATTTTGGACTTAACTACAGGGGTCGTTCAGTTTGCCAATGCAGGTCATAATCCGCCACTGTTGAAACGTGCGGACGGCTCGTTTGAATACCTAAAGACCCGCGCAGGCTTCGTTCTTGCCGGTATGGAGGGTGTTCGTTACCGTGTAGGCGAGATGACATTAAATCCCGGTGACAGACTGTTCCTTTACACCGATGGCGTGCCTGAAGCCACCAACATAGATAACAAACTTTACGGCGAGGATAGACTTCTTGCCTTTATGAACCAAAATGCTTCGATGGAAGCAACGAAGCTTTTACCGGCACTAAAAGCCAATATTGATGAATTTGTGGGAGAAGCACCCCAGTTTGATGATATTACCATGCTAATGTTTGATTATAAACCGAAAAAAGGAGGTGAGCGTATGACAAATAAAATATTCCCTGCCAAAACCGAATCGCTGCCGGATGTGCTCGGCTTTGTAGAGGAAACTCTTGAAGGCTTTGAATGCCCTATGAAAATCCAAACGGCAATCTGCGTTGCCATTGAAGAAGTGTTCGTCAATATTGCTCACTATGCCTATCCGGAAAGCAGCGGTGATATGACACTTCACATTGACTTTGATGAGGGCAGTCGCACCATTACGTTCCGTATAACGGATAAGGGAGTTCCCTTTGATCCGCTGAAGAAGCCGGACCCGGATATCACACTCTCAGCTGAGGAGCGCGATGTCGGTGGACTTGGCATCTTTATCGCCAAGAAAACAATGGACTCGCTTAGTTACGCCTATGAAAACGGCGAAAACATTTTAACCATGATTAAGAAAATATAAAGGAGATTTGCTATATGACTATTGAAATCAAGAAAAACGAACAGGAAACCATCATCGAGATTGTGGGAAGACTGGACACCATTACCGCCCCCGCACTGGACAAAACCATTAACGAGGATATTGGAGATACCAAAAACCTTGTTCTTGACGTAAATGGCATGGAGTACATCTCCAGCGCAGGACTTCGTGTGCTTCTTTCTGCACAGAAGAAAATGCAAAAGATCGGCTCTATGAAAGTAACGGGTGTTTGCGATGATGTTATGGAAGTATTTGAAATGACCGGTTTTGCCGACATTTTGGTGATTGAATAATGGAGCTTGTAAGCGAGGCTATCGCATTTGCAGTAAAGGCGCACGACGGAATGCGGCGTAAAAAAAGTGATTCTCCATACATTCTGCATCCGATGGAAGCGGCAGTTATTGTTGGCACAATGACGGGTGATCAGAACTTGATTGCTGCAGCCGCTCTGCATGACGTTGTGGAGGACGCGGGTATTTCCATCGAAGAAATCGAGGAAAGATTTGGAAGGCGCGTACGGGAGCTTGTGGAGTCTGAAACTGAGAACAAACGAGCGGACCTGCCGCCTGCATCGACCTGGCGTATCCGCAAAGAAGAATCTCTTGAGGTCCTGAAAAGCGCAGACGACATAGGCGTATTGATGGTTTGGCTTGGAGATAAACTTGCCAATATGCGCGCTATCTACAGAGATTTCAAGGCTGAAGGCATCTCGATGTGGCAGAAATTTAATCAAAAGGATCCCGACGAGCAAGCATGGTACTATCACTCAATTGTTGAATTAACGAAAGCGTTGTCTGACACTTCGGCGTGGCTTGAATACAAATCGCTTACAGAACTCGTATTTGGAAAAGGAGAATAAACCAATGGATGTTACTTTTCGTATAGACAAAGATATTTTATATATTGCTATTGAAGGCAGAATCGATGCTACCAATGCAGCGGATGCAGAAGAGAAAATTTTCAGCATTAAAAATGATAACCCCGGAAAGCATATCGTTGTGGATGCCGACAAGCTGGAGTACATATCTTCCGCAGGCCTGCGCGTGATCTTGCGACTCAGAAAAGAAGAGCCGAAGCTCGCCATTATCAACGTTGCACCCGATGTTTACGAGGTCTTTGATATGACCGGCTTTACCGATATGGTTACGGTTGAAAAGGCATATCAGAGAATGAGTGTGGAAGGCTGTGAGTTTATCGCCAAAGGAGCAAACGGTGCGGTTTACCGCTATGATGCCGAAACCATCCTCAAGACCTATTTTGCGAAAGATGCCCTTCCTGAAATCAAGCAAGAACGTGAAAACGCAAGAAAGGCATTTGTTCTTGGCATCAATACCGCCATTCCTTACGGCATCGTTCGTGTTGGAGATGGCTACGGTACAGTCACGGAGCTTTTGAATGCAACCAGCGTAACCAAACTGATCCGCAATAACCCCGACGATATGTCTGAGGCGGCGAAATATTATATTGATATGCTAAAAAGCATTCACGCTATCGAAGTAGAAGATGGCGAAGTACCCGATATGAAGGAAACTGCTCTTGCCTGGGCAGAGTTTGTAGCTCCTCATCTTCCTGAAGGGCAGGGCAAAAAGCTCCGTGCTTTAATTGAAGCCGTTCCCAAGCAGAACACTTTGATGCATGGTGACTATCACACCAATAACATTATGGTGCAAAACGGAGAGCCCCTGCTCATTGATATGGATACTTTGTGTATGGGGCACCCCGTATTTGAGCTTGGTTCTATGTTTAATGCATTTATCGGCTATTCCGAGCTTGACCATCAGGTGACGATAAATTTCTTCGGTTATACCCACGAATCGGCAGAAAAATTCTGGGATATGTCTCTTAAAATGTATCTTGGCACTGATGATGAAGAGGTGTGCAGGAACATTGCAGAAAAGGCAATGATCATCGGTTATACCCGTATGCTTCGTCGCGCGATTCGCCGTCCGGAAGAGGCAGATAGTTCTGCCAAAATTGCAAGATGCAAGGAAATGCTTGCAGCATTGCTTAACAAAGTAGACACATTGGCATTTTAACCCTGTGAGGAGAGGAATATCATTATGAAATCAGCAAAAGTCCTTTTATCGACCGTTATTCTTGTTGTGGTTCTGGCAATGCTGTTGGGCTTTGCGCCCCTGCATTTGGCCACCTCTGCAGCAGCAGAAAGCCAGACGCTGTACGATGTGAAGATCGTCAGCTTTATCCGTGGCCCGTTAGAAGAGGGCCAGCTGCGTTGCAGTGAGCTGTTGGAAGCAAGAATTTATAAAAGCACCGACGGTGGTGCGACTTGGGAGGTTGCCACCGATGTGGAGGGAACTCCTGTTTCCAAGCTTTCCTACACCTGGACCAACACCAGTGAGAACACAGATATGGTGGTATTTTTGAGCCACGATATGACAAAGGTCGGTCTTTATGGTGATACAGAGGAGCAAACCTTCCGGGGTGGCATTTCTTCTACTGCAGTTGGCGGTCAGTGGGCAGCCTACAAGACCCCCGGCGTCAGTGTCGGTTCCGTCGGTTTGCCCGGCATGGGTGGCTGGCCCGGCATGGGTGGCTGGCCCAGCCGTCCCGGCAGTGGCTCCTCCGGCTCTACTTCCAAAGAGTTCTCCGGCACGGTAACCGTACAGGTGAAACTGCCCAATGGCGATGTGATCAGCGACAGCTGTTCTAAATTCGGCCAGCCTGATCTGGCAGCTGACCTGAATAACATTGCACTGGGACTGTTTATCGGCGAGTCCAAGACTTTGCTGGAACTGCTGGGTGAAAGCGCCCTGGTACATATTAACTGCACTACTTGCTCCGTCAGCGACGTTGTCATTACAGACAATGACGGCTGCGCAAAACTGATCAGCAGAAATACTGCTGTTGAAGGTGTGAATAAGGGTGAAGCAACCCTTTCCATGACCGTAGATAAGGAAGGCTGCACCGTTCATAACGGACAGACTGCTGCTGTGGAAACCAGAATTTTTGTTTTCCAGAAGCCCAAAACTTCTACAACTACCACCACCCTGACTCTGGAAGAAGGCTCTCTTGATGCGCGTTGCCGTTACTACATCAATGGTGTAGAGGGCGTCAAGCAGGATGGCAACATCGTGTTCACCGGCCTGACCCCTGATACAGATTATACCGTTGATGTAGTGGCTACTTTCAGCGCTCAGGATGAAGGCTCTGTTGTAAAATATGCTTACGCATATGTGCAGGACACCACCAAGCCTGTCTATACCGCCACTGTCAACACCTATCTGGATGACCACAAGGTGGACATTGCAGATATTCACGGCGAAGATGTCATTTTGTACATCAAGGAAGAAAACAGCACAGAATATATTTATCTGCCCCATACCGGCACCGGTACTTACAGTGTGGGCGTAGAAAACGGTGTTTACCATGTTTATCACAAGGAAGACATCGGTTTCCATAAGATCAATGAAAACAACCTGGTGGTGGCCAACAGAGCCGGCAGCGTGGATGTGCATCACTATAGCGTGACTTATGATCCTGCAGGCGGCACATTCACCAATGGCCAAGCACCCGCAGCAGAAAACTTTGCCAGTGGCAAGAAGGTGACAGCTGTAGATGCTGTTCCCACCCGGGCAGGCTATGTATTCCTGGGCTGGGCAAACGGCAGCAGCATGGTCGCTCCCGGCGCTACCGTTACAGAATCCATCACAGCCCCCATTACACTGATGGCCGTATGGGAGAAAGAAGCCAGCATCAACATTAATATCACCATTGACCACACATATACAGATGCCAACGGCAGACGGTTCACCGACAGCAATAATGACGGCAAGGATGATGTTTTTGTATCCCTCGTGGCAAGAGACAATAAAAACACACCCTACCTGGAAGTGCCCAACTGCGATTTGGCAGTCAGCGAATCCTCTCACACCGGACACAAGCTGTTTGTAAATGGCACAGAGGTGGATAACTATGCTGCAGCAGGCACCACGGATATCACCCAGACCAGATTTGAAGAGGACGCAATGCCCACCTTCACCGGCCTTTCCGCAGGCAAGGAATACTTTGTAACCGTAGCCAAGTCCGGCTACGACAGCACCGTAACCGCCACAAAGCAGGCAAACGGTGATTGGGTAATCGATGTAACGCTGAAATTTGCCCCTGAAAGCGAAGAGATCACCTTTGAAGTGAAGATGGACGAGGATGTGCCTGAGACCCTTTATCCTGAGGCAGCTGTTGTAAAGGTTTTGTACTACGATAACGCCAGCCGCACTTGGGAGATCATTGCACAGCATGCCGGTGGCAACCCCGGTGTTCGTATTCCCATCACCGGCAAGACCGGCAACACCGGCTCCTTCCCTGTGTGGATCCACGAATCCGGTGAGACCATTCCTTACTACTACCGCATCATGGTCAGCGCCTTTATTTATAAGGACGGCACCATCGTTCCTGCAGAGGAAACTGTGCGTTATATTACCTACACCGACAAGAACTTGACTGCAACCGTGGGCAATGTCTCCGATGGCGTGTTGTGCGGCAGCCTGAAGGGCGCATACTTTAACGGCCGGACCCAGAAGGGCGTTCTGGATGCAACCATTACCCTGGAAGCCTACGATGTAACCTTCCAGGCTGAGGGCGGTAAGATCCAGGGAGCAAGCTCTGCTGTTGCGAAGGACCAGTACTATATTCCCGACTTTGATCAGTATCAGCCCACTATGACAGGCCATACCTTCCTGGGCTGGTGGTATAAGGATGCTAACGGCAACTACACCGCAAAGGCAAAGGATGGGGAACTGCTCACAAGCGATATTACCCTGTATGCACTGTGGGATCAGACGCTGGAAGGCAGGGTCACTGTAGATGGCACCTATCAGAGCAACGGCCAGACCCTTACCGTTTGGGAGGTTGACCGTGCAACGCAGGCAATGATCATCCTGCAGCAGATTACTTCCGATACAGTGAACAACCTAAAGATTGTCAATGTTCCCATTACCTGGAACGGTGATGTGGGTGTTTCCGGAGCCTATAAGTTTGCAGGCTTGGATCCCATGAAGAACTACCGCATCGAAGTGATCGTTACCAACTATGCATCTGCTTACCAGAACAGCACCACACCTGCTGGCACCTATGAAGCCGATGATTACCTGGCAGTTTATACGCAGGAGCAGCCTTGGGAGACCTTCGTAAACGGCAAGCTTTCCTTCGAGCCTGAAAGCTACCTGCAGAATGTGGAGGTTGATGCATCTCAGATCGGCGCAGCCTTCCGTCCCAATTCTGTATTGACCCAGATCTGGTACACCGAAAGAGGCAGCGATGATCCCTACAAGGTGATCACACAGCATAAAAACGGTGGTCTTAACGTGCTGATTGGTGCTGACGGCAAGCAAAACGGCACCTATGCAGAGGCTATTTGGAACGAAAAGTTTAACGGTAACCTCTATGACTATCAGGCCCATGTTTCCGATGAAGCGGTGCTGGAACTTCCCATTACGATCGTTTACGGCCCCCACTCCAATTTCGATACAGTCAGTGGTCAGGCCCGTAATCCGCTTACCGTAACACTGGTACCTAACAGATATGTTATCACGCTGGATACGAATACCGGTGCAACGGATAATGCGATCTATTATGAGGTACACACCTGGAGCCACGCCACCCCCATTGACTATACACCCACCCGTGAAGGATATGTGTTCACCGGCTGGAAGGCAACAGAGGATGGCGTCTATGCAGACGGCGAGGTCCTTGCGTCTGTAAGCAAGGCAGTGACCCTTGTGGCACAGTGGGAAAAGGCAACGATTTCCTATAAGGTAGAATACTACTATGATGGCCTGCTGAAGCAGACCGATACCATCGATGCCCGTTTTGAGGATGTGATCGATCCTGCCTTTGCACAGAAGACCGTCTTCGGTGGCAAGGATTACGCACTGGACTATGTGGTTGGCAAGCCCTTGACCATCGGTGTGAACGAAGCTGAAAATGTGATCAAGGTGTACTATGGCACCGATAACATTTCCGATGAGGGCAACAGCACAAACACACCTGACGGCATTCCTGACCACTATCAGGTGACCGTAAACTTTGAGATTGTTAACGGCACTTGGGACGAAACCGGTGATACCGCACCCATTACCCGCGTATTCACCCTTTACACCAAGAATCCTGACCGCCCCTGGACAAAGCTGGATCCCGCACCTGCTATGGGCGCACTTCCCGAAGGCACAGCCAATGTGGGCTTTGTGGATGCAGGCAGCTGGTCTCCCGCAGTTCCTGCGGTTGCCGAGAGAAATGCTACCTATACCCTGGCCTTTAACGAGTCCTCCAAGTACAGCGTTATGGTGATCGTAGTAAACGGCACTGCAACGCAGGCTGGTCAGGACGCAGCCTATGCTTCCCACACTTATACTATTGTTCACGGGGAAAATCTGGCACTTACCTTTACACCTGAATCCGAATTTACGCTGAATCGCATCGTAGTTGACGGTGTGACCACGACTGCCAATGGCACTGCGCTGGTAGGTTGGAACAGCCATACCTTCACTAATGTGACACAGAACCATACGATCCGTGTGGTTTATTCTCCCGACACCGTAGGTGGCGGTGAAAACGGCGACGAGCCGGACAACATTCCCGATGTGTACCAGAAGAAGGTCGCATTCAAGGTGGTAAATGGCACCTGGAATGGAACCGACAGCGCAGATAAGGTCAGCTATGTTACCTTGACCACAGATGGTAAGTGGGATGTAAACGGCACTGGCGCACTTCCTGCTGTTCCCACCGGTATGACCCCCAATGCAAACTTCAAGAAGGGCGCATGGAATGTAAGCAGCTTCCCCCAGACCATAAGCGGCACAGATCCCATCACTTTCACACATACCTTTAAGCCCACAGCATATCTGGACTTTGTATATACGGTTGAGCACTACAAGCAACAGCATGACGGCATTTTTGTATTGGACGACAGAGAAAAAATCACGATCTCCAATATCGAATTGAATGCAGAGGAAGATGGCTTCGAGAAGGCAGCTTCCGCTGTTACCGCAGTTGCAAAGAACTATGGCCAGCACTACAGCGAAGACAGAGGCCACGCAAACCGCGTCGCCCAGGGAACGCCAATCTTCGGCCAGAGCTTGACTTTGAAGCTCTATTACGCGCTGGACAGCCATACTGTGAAGTATGATTTGAACGGCGGCAGCGCAGAAGGCACAGATTACAGTGATGCGACCTATTTATGTGGCAACATAGCAAACGCAAAGGAAGCAGCCCACAAGCATGGCTATATCTTCCAGGGCTGGAAGACTGAGGGTGGCACTGTCTATCAGGTAGGCGATGTGATCACTGTGAATAAGGACATCGTTCTTACTGCACAGTGGACAAAGCAGACCGGCCTTTCCTACATCGTTCGTTATCTGGAAGAAAACACCAATAAGAGCCTGAAGCAAGAGCTGATTGTGGAGGGTATGACCTTCGGAGATGTGGTAAGCAGCGCCAACCATACCGCTGCCATTGCAGACTACCTGTTTGTATATGCGGCTCCCGAGACTCTAACGATCGACATAGATACAGGTAAGAACATCATCAACCTTTACTACACGCTGGATGCTGTGGGCGGCGGTGAAAACGGCGACGAACCGGATAACATTCCCGACAAGTACCAGAAGAAGGTCACCTTCAAGGTGGTCAACGGTACTTGGAATGACGGTACAGAGCAGGATATTATCCACTACCTGACCTTAACGACCAATGGTCAGTGGGATATCAACGGTACAGCCGAGCTGGAGATCGAAACCGGCATGATCGCAGATGCAGGCTATAGTAACGGTACTTGGGATGTAATACCACCCGCTGTGTTCAGTGGTACTGACGAAGCGGTCTATACCTTTACTTTCGAAACAGCACCGCTTTTGCCTCCTACTGGCGATGATACCAACATCGGCCTGTGGGGTATACTGCTTCTACTTAGCGGTACCGCAATGGCAGTACTGATTCTTTTAGAAAGAAAGAGAAGAACAACTTGATAAAATAAGCATCTTATTGCCCTCGCATGTGATATACACCTCAAAAGTGTCTGACTTTTGAGGTGTATATTTTTATAGATAAAGCATGAAGACTCACGGGTAAATTGCCCGTGAGTTGAAATATTAACGGCGATTGTTTTTGTACACAAGGTCTCCATAGACAGGGGTAGCCAGTCCGAAACCACCGGAGACGGTAAGAATCTGTCCTGTGGTATAGGCGGAAGCATCACCGGCAAAATAGCATACCGCTTCCGCAATCTCCTCCGGCTGTCCCATTCTGCCTAATGGGATATGCCGCATAAACAGGTTTCTAAAATCATCAGACAAGTGCTTTTCTACTGCTTCCGTAGCAGTCATACCGGGAAGGACGGCATTACACCGGATATGGTTCTTAGCCTCCTGCACAGCAATCAATTTGGTCAGATAATTGATTGCCGCTTTGCTGGTGCCGTAGGCAACCTGAGAAATGTCTGGCACAAGGCCGCCTACAGAGGAGATGTTGATAATGCTGCCGCCCTGATTTGCCATATGCTTGGCTGCGGCCTGGCTTGCTATAAAGACGCTTCTCAGGTTCAGATTGACTGTGTTCAGAAACACCTGCGGATCTGTATTGGCAAAATCCAGATCCTTTCCCGGGTCGGAAGTTCCAAAGTTATTCACCGGCACATCAATACGACCAGCATCCGCAACCACATCTTTCACCATAGAAGAAAAAGTTTCCGGTTTGGTGGCATCGTTGTATACACATTTCACACCGCTTAGCGAGTTTGCAATTTCTTGTGCCCGGTCCATATCCCGGGCAGCCATATACATCCGGGCTCCTTCTTCAGCGCATTTCTTTACAATCGCAAGGCCGATTCCACGAGTCGAGGCAGTTATTAGAATGACTTTATCCTTTAATCTCATATTAAAACTCCTTTATGACTTTTCGCTTTGGCAGGAAGGCAACTGCTACGATCCCTAATAGGACGCATAAAATCTCTGCGATTGCAAGGAAATGAATGGACGCAACTGCAGCAGCAGACCCAGCAGTTCCCTGTAAAATCCTGCCTGTGATCTGATTGGTAAATAAGGGGACAAATACGGCCACGCCAAAAGGTGCTGCCAGATCCCGGAATAAGCCGTAAGTTCCTGTTCCGGCACCAGCCTCTTGCGGTGTTAATCCGGACAGAACGACTTTCATAAAGATGGTGCCGTTTCCACCCAAACCGAAGCCGAGCACCCCAAGAGCTGCCATCAGTACAAATACGGAAGTGACCTCTGCAAACAGTAGTAAGATGCCGCATCCAACTCCTGTTAGCAGTAAGGAGCCTATGAGAATTCGCTTTGGGTCAAATTTATCTGCCAACGGCCCCAGGAAAACCGCGCCCAAAGACATACCCACATACATAACGGAAATGGCATAGCCGGAGATGGCGGTATTGTTCGGCTGGGTGTAATTCACGAATACGATGGTATTGGTCATATTGGCCTGCATCAATCCCTGGGTTAGAAACAGAGCCAACACGCTTAAGATAAAGGCACTGCGTTTAATAAAACTGCCTGAAAGAATTGGATGGGGGCTTTTCCGCTCCGCAAGGACAAGGCCAGCCAGACTGGCGATTGCAAGCCCAAGCACGATCAGAAACGGTGCGGATGCCCAGCCAAAGTTCTGTCCAAAAGAGGGGACACACAGTAACAGGCTAAAGAAGATTAGAATGAAAATTGCACCGGAGATGTCAAAGTTCTCCAATGCTTTCTTTGTGACTGCTTGGTTTTGGGAAGTAAGGGCGCAGGCACCAAAGATACCGGCACAAATGGCCACACATACCCACAGCATACTGCGCCATCCGTAAGAAGATACAATCAGTCCGCCAATAGTTGGCCCGATAATTACCGATGCGCTGGAAAGCAGCATATATAGGGAAAACCCTTTTGCGATTTTATCCTGGGGGAATTCCGTTGCAATATAGGCAAGGATTACGGGACCCATTGCCGCAGTTCCAATACCTACAATAAAACGGGCCAGCAGCATAAACACAAGGGAATTTGCCAGAGCGGACAGCACATTTCCTAAGGTGAATACCAAAATACCCAAGAGTAAAGTCTTTCTGCGCCCGATCACATCGCCCACCTTACCAAGAATCGGTGCGCAGGCGGCAGTGGACATAGCTTGCGCCAAAGCTGTCCATGTGGTGTTATTGTAGGCAATGCCAATATCCTGCACAAAGGCAGGCCCCAAAACAGTAGAAAAGCCACCCACTAAGCCAATCAAAAGAGCAGCCAATGCATATGGAATGAATTCTCGTTTGTATTCCATCTTTTCACATCCTTTTACAGATAGTATGTCCAGACTTTTTTGTATTAGTTGTTTTTATTTGGACACACTTTTCACAGGAGGGATCGAATATGAAGCAGAAATTTTTGATTTGTCAACATTGTGGCAATATCGTGGCTATGATCCGGGATAAAGGGGTGCCTGTCTACTGCTGCGGCGAGCAAATGCAGGAGCTGATTCCCGGTACAACAGAAGCATCCGGGGAGAAACATATCCCCACATACGAGGTTGAGGGGAATACTGTCCATGTAACCGTTGGTTCTGTAGAGCATCCCATGACCCGGGAGCACCATATCCAGTGGGTGTGCATGGAAACGGAGCACGGCATCCAGTATGCACATCTTGACCCGGAAGATAAGCCCAAAGCAAAGTTCTCAATTTGCGATGGAGATGAAGTCCGGGCTGTGTATGCATTTTGCAATCAACACGATTTATGGAGGAAGTAATTATGTCTATGATTAATAAGGAAATTTCTGATTTCCGCACCTATGCCTATCACGAAAACGATTTCAAGTTTGTAAGCAAGGAGGACATTCTTGGAAAGTGGAGCGTCTTTTTCTTCTATCCTGCGGACTTTACCTTTGTGTGTCCTACCGAGCTGGAGGATCTGGCAGACAAGTATGATCAGTTTCGTGCCATCGGCTGTGAGGTTTATTCGGTGTCCACCGATACCCATTTCGTCCACAAGGCTTGGCACGATGCCTCCGAGCGCATCAAGAAGATTAACTACCCTATGCTTGCAGACCCCACCCATAGCATATCCAAGGATTTTCAGGTACTGATTGAGGCGGACGGCCTTGCCGAGCGTGGTACCTTTATTATTAACCCGGAGGGTAAGATCGTGGGTTATGAAGTGACTGCCGGTAATGTGGGCAGAAACGCTGAGGAACTGCTGCGTAAAGTGCAGGCTTGCCAGTTTGTCCATGCTCATGGGGACCAGGTTTGCCCAGCTAACTGGAAACCCGGCGCTGAAACACTGAAGCCCAGCCTGGATCTGGTGGGTCAGCTTTGATGGAAAATCTGTATGATGTGATCATTGTCGGCGGCGGCCCTGCGGGGCTGACCGCCGCACTGTATCTGGCCCGGGCAAAATATCGGGTGTTGGTTTTGGAAAAGGAGCAGTTCGGCGGTCAGATCGCCATTACCCATGAGGTGGTAAACTATCCCGGCATCGCCAAAACCAGCGGCAAAGCCTTGACAGACACCATCCAACAGCAGGCAGAGGGCTTCGGTGCAGAATTTTTGCTGGCGGAAGTTACCGGCTTTGACCTTGCCGGGGATGTGAAGACAGTGCATACAAGCAAGGGTGACTACCGCTGCTTTGGCATCCTGCTGGCCACCGGTGCCCATCCCAGAATGGTGGGATTCAAAGGGGAGGAAGAACACAAAGGCCGGGGTGTGGCCTACTGCGCTACCTGCGACGGAGAATTTTTCACAGGGAAAGAAATTTTTGTTGTGGGCGGTGGCTATGCAGCAGCAGAGGAAAGTGTATTCCTGACAAAATTTGCCCGCCATGTAACGATTCTTGTTCGGAAGGATGACTTCTCCTGCGCTGCATCTGTGGCAGACCAGGCGAAAAATCACGAGAGAATTACCGTACTGACCAATACGGTGATGGAAGAGGTGGCCGGTGAGAATGGGCTGACTTATGCCCGGTACAAAAATACCGCCACTGGAGAGGTGACGGAGTATAGGAGCGAGGAATCCTTTGGTGTCTTTGTCTTTGCCGGGCATGCTCCGGCTACAGAAGTGGTCAAGGGTGTTGTAGAGTTGAATGAGCAAGGGTATATCGTAACCGACCCGTCTCAAAAGACAAGCACAGAAGGTGTCTATGGGGCCGGAGATGTATGTATCAAACCCTTGCGGCAGGTGGTGACAGCTACCAGCGACGGTGCATTGGCCGCAACAGAACTGGAGAAGTATGTGGCGGTTATGCAGAGAAAGACCGGACTGCGTGTCGATACGCCTGTTCCAACGCAGAGTAAAACAGCAGTTACAATGGATATGCAGGAAGATGCAATATCCGGCGAACTTTTTACAGAAGAAATGTGCAAACAGCTGGAAACCGTATTCAGCCGGATGGAAAGCCCCCTTCTTTTGAAACTCTATTTGGACAGCCGTCCAATTTCGGCCGAATTGGAAAGTTTTGTATCGGCGCTTGCGGCGCTTTCCGATAAGTTGGAAGTGGAGATATGTAACAGACAGGCGCAGGAAACCTTTGCCCCTTGCGTGGAAGTTTGTCTTGCAGACGGTACACCCACTGGACTTGCCTTTCACGGTGTGCCCAGCGGCCATGAGTTTACTTCCTTTGTGCTGGGGCTTTACAATGCGGCAGGCCCGGGACAGGCTTTGGATGAAATCACCCGGGAACAGATCGCAGCCATTACGAGTAAGACAGATATAAAGATCCTGGTTACACTGTCATGTACTATGTGCCCGGATCTTGTAGTGGCGGCACAGCGAATTGCTGCAGCCAATCCAAATGTTACGGCTCATGTATATGACATCCGCCATTTTGAAAATCTCAAAAATCAGTATAATGTGATGAGTGTGCCGTGTATGGTTATAAACGAGGATAAGGTGTTATTCGGCAAAAAGAATGTGTCGCAGATCCTCGCATTGCTTCTTAAGTAGCTTAAAAGCTCCCCGCCTTGCAAGGCGGGGAGCTTTTTTACTTTTTCCGTGTATAGAGTTTGGCAAGACCGCCTTCGCTGGTCTCCCGGAAGCGGTGATTTAAGTTAACACCGGTTTCCTTCATAGCCCGGCAGACCATATCATAACTGATACGGCGGGAGCCGGTGAGGAAATAACTAAGATTGCAGGCATTCATGGCCCGCACAGCGGCGACAGCATTTCTTTCAATGCAGGGGATTTGCACCAAACCGCAAATGGGGTCGCAGGTCAGACCCAAATGATGCTCCATAGCCACTTCAGCTGCGTATTCTACCTGGTCGATGGTTTGCCCATAGAGTTCTGCCAGAGCAGCCGCCGCCATAGAGCAGGCGGTGCCGATTTCTGCTTGACAGCCGCATTCCGCGCCGGAAATGGAGGCGTTTGTCTTCGTCAGATTGCCAATAATGCCGGCGGTGGCAAGACCCCGAAGAATTTGCTCGTCCGTAAAGCCTCGTACATCCTGGGCATATTTCAGCACTGCGGGCAGTACGCCGCAAGCGCCGCAGGTGGGGGCAGTTACCACCGTGCCGTTGTCCGCATTCTGCTCTGCGACAGCATAGGCGTAGGCGGCAATGGCCTGAAATTCCTTTAAGGCGGCCACGTCTTCGTGGGGCTGCTGTTCATAAAGGAACTTTGCTTTTTTCTGTACATTCAGTCCGCCGGGGAGTGTGCCGCTGGAAGCAAGCCCTTCTTTGATGGCATTTTTCATTGTCTGCCATACTTCCATCAAAAAGTCCCAGATTTCCGGACCCTCATTTAATTCCACATATTCAGAAAGGGTATCAATGTAGCGCCATTTGCAAAAATCTGCAATTTCTGCAAAGGAGTGCTCCACATAGATTTCTTCCTCTGCGGTTGCTTCCTGCCCGGCATATCGAATATCGCCGCCGCCTATGGATTCCACTCGCAAAAAGCCCAGTTCGGCATTGTTTGTAAAAGCCCGCAAATCCAGGGTGTTGGGGTGGGACAGGGTTTCTGCTGAGAAAACAATTTCTGTGGGGATAGGGGACAGGACCTCCCGAATAACACGGTCAGTGCCGTGACCAACACCAGTCTTGCTCAAAGAACCGTAGAGCGTAACCTCAAAACGATCCGCCTGGGGATACCGTTCCCTAAAGAGCTTTGCAGCCCGTTCCGGCCCCATAGTGTGAGACGAAGATGGCCCTTTGCCGATTTTATATATACTTCGGATGGATTTCATAAGTAACCTCCGGTAAGATATCTTACACTTATTATAACGGAACGCGAACCTAATTGCAACCTTTGATTGCTTCCAGGCTTAATTCTCCAGCCAACTTAAACAGGGCATCGTATAGCACTTGCTCCAAAGATAAGCCGGCTTTTTCCGCGATCTGCCGGTAAAAAAGAGCCACCGATGGCTCCAAAAGCAGGGTGATTTGTACCATGCAATGCCTCCTAAAGAAAAGAATGCAATTCATCCTATGCAAACCCTTGACAGATGTGTTAGAATATATGGAAGAAATAAGCCTTATTTGGAGGTTCAAAAAATGGCAAAAGAGAAGAAGGTAGAGCAAATTACCGATATGGAAGTGGACTTTGCCCAATGGTTCACGGACGTGTGCAAGAAAGCACAGCTGATTGATTATTCTTCCATCAAGGGCGTGTTTATTTACCGCCCCTACGGATACGCAATTTGGGAAAATATTCAGGGAATTATGGACAAGGAATTTAAGAAGGTAGGCGTAGAAAATGTCTATATGCCTATGCTGATTCCTGAAAGCCTGCTGCAGAAGGAAAAAGACCATGTGGAAGGTTTCGCTCCCGAATGTGCTTGGGTTACGCACGGCGGTGTGGAAAAGCTGGAGGAGCGCTATGCCATCCGTCCTACTTCTGAAACTCTGTTCTGCGAGCATTTTGCAAATGTTCTCCAGTCTCACAGAGATTTGCCTATGAAGTATAACCAGTGGTGCAGCGTTCTGCGCTGGGAAAAGACCAGCCCTTTCCTGCGTCACAGAGAATTTTTGTGGCAGGAGGGTCACACCATCCACGCAACTGCAGAAGAAGCCAAGGAATTCACTGAGCAGATGCTCAATGTCTATGCTGATTTCTGCGAGAATGTGCTGGCAATGCCTGTAACCCGGGGCCAGAAGACTGAGAAGGAGAAGTTTAACGGCGCAGAAGCAACTTACACCATTGAGTGTATGATGCACGACCGTAAGGCACTCCAGGCCGGTACTTCCCACTACTTTGGTGACGGCTTTGCAAAGGCCTTCAACATTGAGTTCACCGACAAGAACAATCAAAAGACCAACCCCCACGAAACTTCCTGGGGTGTTTCTACCCGTCTGATCGGCGGTATTATTATGACGCATGGCGACAACAACGGTCTGGTACTGCCCCCCAAGGTGGCTCCCATCCAGGTTGTGGTTCTGCCTATCGCTCAGCATAAGCCCGGTGTTCTGGAAGCTGCTTCCGAACTGAAAAATCGCCTGATTGCTGCCGGTCTGCGGGTAAAGATGGACGACTCCGATAATTCTATGGGCTGGAAGTGTGCCGAGTACGAAATGAAGGGCGTGCCCCTGCGTGTGGAATGCGGCCCCCGTGACCTGGAAAACGGTCAGTGTGTATTGGTTCGTCGTAATGATGGCAAAAAGACGGTCGTGAACCTGGCTGATCTGGAGGCTGCTGTGGCTGAGCAGCTGGAGCTTGTCCACAAGGGTATGTTTGAAAAGGCAAAGAAGAACCTGGAAGACCATATCTACGAGGCTCACTCCATCGAGGAAGCCAAGAAGCTGCAGGATGAAAACGGCGGCTTTGTCAAGACCATGTGGTGCGGCGAACTGGACTGCGAACTGGCTATGAAGGAAAAGGCCGGTATGTCCTCCCGCTGCATCCCCTTCGCACAGGAGAGTCTTGGAGACACCTGCGCCTGCTGCGGCAAGCCCGCCAGCAAGATGATCTACTGGGGCGTTGCTTATTAACTAAGTTTGCCCTTGCGGGCAAGTGAAGTTTACTACGTAAGTGAAGTTATCCTGCGGATAGTGAATTTTTGCCTGCGGCAAAGTGGGCAAACTTAACTTCACTTGGGCGTTAGAACAAACTTCACAGCGAAGCAACTTTACTTTGTGTTAGCAAAACTTCACCGCATTTGCATCCGCAAATAGTTGACGATAAGGATGTTTCGTTTCAATCATAAGATTTGTTAGAATACGTTAAATTGTGCCGTGACGAAAGAAATGAACCCGTGCTGCAATCGCAGCACGGGTTTTGTCGTAATTATCTGTTTTTCCAGTCTAAGATAGATTGAATGCCCTCTAAGAAGGCATCTATTTCTTCTTCTGTAGTATCCCGGCTCAGGGAAACACGGAACGAACTATCAATCACTTTAGGGTCTAATTTCATAGCCGACAAGGTGTGGCTGCGGTGACCCTTGGCGCAGGCAGAGCCGGCAGAAACACAGATGCCTCTGTCCTGGAGTAAGTTCAATGTGTTTTGGGTTGGCACACCCGGGATGGAAAGATTTAAGATATGGGGCGCATCGTGAGCACCGTTGATCACGACTCCATCAAGTTTACATAATTCTTCGCAGAGCGTATTCAGCAATTCTTTTTTCTGGGCGATATCCTGCCGGAAGGTAGGGTACACTTCTTCACAGGCCGCCGCAAAGCCTAAAATGGCAGGGGTTGCTTCTGTGCCGGAGCGATAGCCTCCCTCCTGACCGCCGCCTAAAAGCAGGGCAGGGAAGGACTTGAGCCGGGGGGCAATATACAGTGCGCCTGCGCCCTTGGGGCCGTGAATTTTGTGGGCGGAAACAGAAATAAGATCTGCGCCCAATGTCTTGGCGGCAAAGGGTATTTTCAGAAATCCCTGAACAGCATCCGTGTGGAAAACGGTATCGGGGTTATTCTTGTGAACGAGTTTTGCCATTTGAGAAATGGGCAGCACCGCACCGGTCTCGTTATTCACCATCATCATAGAAACCAAAATGGTATCCTGGCGCAAGGCGCTTTGCAGACTTTCTGCAGAAATATTCCCCAATGCATCCGGCTGCAGATAGGTTACCTCAAAGCCTTGGGCTTCCAATTCGTGCATACAATTCAAAACCGCGTGATGTTCTATAGCGGTGGTGATAATGTGCTTACCGCGCTTGCCAAACCGCTTGGTCGTTCCCATAATGGCCCAGTTGTCCGCTTCTGTACCGCCGGAGGTAAAAAACACCCGGTCCGGCTCTGTGCCCAGCGCAAGGGCCACTTTTCGCCTTGCTGCTTGCAAAGACCGGGCGGCATCCAAACCAAAATTGTAAAGGCCGCTGGGATTTCCCCAGCCTTCTGTCAAGGCCTGCTGCATTGCCTCCACCGCGCTTTTACAGGGCTTGGTGGTGGCTGAATTGTCTAAATAAATCATATTACTTTCCTACACAAAACCGTTCAAAAATTCTCGCCGTTATATCTTCTCGGACCGTTGCACCGGTGACTTCGCCCATAGCTTCCATAGCAAGCTCAATGTCCGTCAGCACAGCATCCGGGGTCTGCCCCAACTGCATGGCCTGCATTGCCCGGAGCATGCTCTCGTAACTGCGGCGGATGGCGTCATATTGCCGGGCGTTGGTCAGCAAACTGCCGTCGCAGGGAAGTTCGCCTTTGAAAAGCATATCCACACAGTCAGCAAACTGGTCAAGACCTTCCCCGGTGAGGGTGGAAACGGGAATGACCATATTGAAAGGCAGATCGGAAGGGGGGACCACTGCACCCAAATCAGATTTGTTGATAAGGGCAATGGCATTGGGAGCATCCAAACAAAGATTCATAACTTCCCGGTCTTCGTCAGAAAGGGGCTTAGATCCGTCGCAGACGAAAATAGCAAGGTCGGCATCCAGCACAGCCTGCCGGGAACGGTCTACGCCCATAGCCTCAATTCGATCCTCTGTTTCGTGAATGCCGGCAGTGTCAATAAGCCGCAGACGGGTAGCGCCCACCATTACGGATTCTTCAACAGTATCCCGGGTGGTGCCAGCAATTTCTGTTACGATTACCCGCTGATAACCGGCTAAGGCGTTCAGCAGGCTGGATTTGCCCACATTGGGCTTACCTACGATGGCGGCGGCAACACCCTGGCGCAGGATGCGGCCCTGGCCATAGGTCTGCAGCAGCGCATAAAGGGCCTTGGCGTTCTTGCGCAATATGCCGGTGTAGTTTTCCAAACGGAAATCGTCGATATCCTCGTCGGGATAATCCAGTACCGCGTGAAAATGACTGCAAAGGTCTGTTAAATCATTATAAATGGGGTTTAGTTTCTTTTGCAAAACGCCGCTTACCTGGCCGGCGGCATTGGCAGCGGCATCGGCAGTATCTGCTTCAATCAGGTCAATGACGGCTTCCGCCTGGGTCAGATCCAGCTGACCGTTCAAAAAGGCCCGCTTGGTAAATTCGCCCCGCTTGGCAGGAAGGGCGCCTTTGCTGTAAAGGGCATCCAACCCGGCGGCCAGTACAGCCGGAGAGCCGTGACAATGAAATTCCACCGTGTCTTCCCCGGTGTAGGTGTGAGGCGCCCGGGTATAAACAGCCATACAGCGGTCGATGGTGCGGCCTTGCTTGTCAGTAAGTGTTCCTAAAATCAGTTTTCGGTTTGGGGACTCCCAAAGGGGCAAGCCGTTATCCGGAGTGAAAACTTGCCCCGCTATTTGGGCGCAGTTATCTCCTGTCAACCGCAAAATGCCGATGGCACTGATTTGATTACCCGTAGATACGGCGGCAATGGTGTGAGACATAATTAGCTCCTTTATTTCACATAACGGCGCTTGCTGTTGCAGCCCATATAGGCGGCGCAGAGCATAAACACCATTGTGACAGCGTAGACAAAGTACACATTCTGTACGAAGATGCTCAGTAAAAGGCTTAAGGGAAGAACGGGCATCAGGTAGTACAGAAGAATATCCTGAAACCAACCAAAAAGGAAGGGCTCTGTGGCAGCGGCATTCATACAAAGAATTGTAAATACCAGAATACCGGGGATGTGCATATATAGAATGGTTTTTCTGTCGTTGCAAATATGGAAGTTAGCGATTTTTGCCAGTCTATTCCACATCACAAGGAAAACAGCGGCCATCACGGGGCCCATAATGAGGGCAACTTCAGCAGGCAGACTGTTTGTTGTAATGGTTGCCAGCACGCCATAAACAAAGGGAATAAAACCGAAAATCGGTGCAAGCCATTTTTTCATAGAAAAACCTCCCGGTTGTTTGGGTATATCATAGCAGATTTCAGGTAAAAATCAAGCGGTCATATTCACTGCTAAATTGGACACAATAGGCAGTAGGTGAGGAATATGGAAATTACAGATGCAAAAATTCAAATGCAGTTTACGGATGCGGCTGACTTCTTCAGTCGTAAACTTCAGTGTGGCAACCATACCTTATATGCCTATAACATTGACGGACTGACATCCGGCAATGCCATTTCAGAATATATATTTAAGCCTATTACACAGAGCCTGTCCGGAGAAAGAATGGAAGATCTGTACCGGCAGGCTATGGAAGGTGTAATCTATAACTGCGTTGCAAGATCCTGTAAAGATATGGATGCGGTTTCCCTTTTTCTGGTGAATGGGTTCTGTGTTGTACTGTTTCCAGGTGTGGGCGCCATTGCGTTTGAGGCCAAAACAGGGGAAAAAAGGGGGATTTCTCCGCCACAGGTAGAAAACACAGTCAAAGGGCCAAAGGACGCCTTTGTGGAAACCCATCGCTCCAATACCAGTCTGATACGGCGTCATCTGCGGACACCAAACCTGCGCATTTTTGAAATGCAGGTGGGAAAACGCAGTATGACCAATGTGGCAGTTGTATCCATCGACGGAATTACCAACCCGGATTTGGTTAATAAAATGAAGAGACGACTGAAAAGTATCGATATCGATGGTTTCTTGTCTCCCTCTGCTGTGGAAGAATATATTTCCGGCAGCAGATCTACCGCTTTTCCGCTGATTCAGTATACAGAACGGACCGATTGGTTTTGCAAGGGTCTCTTGGATGGCAGAGTGGGGGTGCTGGTAGATGGGCTTCCCTTAGGATATCTTGCTCCTGTGAATTTAGGCTATTTTATGGAGAGTCCGGAAGATAGGAGCCGGGATTTCATTTCTGCCTCTTGTATCCGTATTTTACGCTACGGCGCGTTGCTTGTAAGCCTTCTTTTGCCTGCGGTATATATCGCTATGGCAACTTTCCATCAAGAAATGATTCCTCTGCCGCTACTGCGCTCTGTCATTGAGAGTAAGCAGTCCGTGCCGTTTTCCACTGCTTGGGAAGTACTGGGGCTGCTGATTGCTTTCGAACTGCTGCAGGAGTCCGGCGTTCACTTGCCACAGGCCATTGGGCAAAGCGTATCTATCATTGGGGGCATTGTGGTAGGCAGTGCTGCGGTGGAAGCAAAAATCATTTCCCCGGCGGCGTTGATTGCGGTGAGCATTGCCGGTGTTTGCGGCTTTGTGCAACCCAACAGGGACCTGGCAGAGGGCATCCGCGTATGGCGGTTTGTACTGGCAGTCTTGGGCGCGATTGGCGGCCTGTTTGGTGTGACGGTGGGGCTGATTGCACTGCTAATTCATTTGTCTGGCCTTACAAGTCTGGAGGTTGACTATCTATCTCCTTTTTCCAAGTGCAAAAAGCCGCCTGTTCTGCGGCCACTTTTGAAAAAGAGAAAGTTCCGAAACCCGGAATTGGACCCGTTAGATAGGAGAAATCAAAAATGAAATGGATGATTTGCCTTCTTGCTGTTTTGCTGGTGGCGGTTATGGGGTGGTTGCCATTTGAGGGGACAGACGTAGCCACATTGGAGCCTGCCGAAACCCTATATGTATATATAGATAAGGAAGAGGTTTGCGTCGAAACCGATGGAGGATGGTTTGGAAAAGGAAAGAGTGTGGATGCTGCTGTTGCTGATTTGAAAGAATCTGCCCCGGGCCAGGTATTTCTGCAAACGGTAGATTATCTTCTTTTGAAGACCGGCAGCGAAAAACTGCTCCCAGACCTTAATGCCTATCTGCGCTCCGGGTGCAGCGTGTGTCAAACAGAAGAAAAGCCCGACCTTGAAAAAGCAAGCACTTACCTGCGTACGCATAGACCAAAACGAACCTTGCAAGACTATCGGGCTGGAAACACAGAACTTCCTAAACTTACAATGCAGGAGGATCGAGCTTATCTTGATGAATGAAAAACTTTCTTCCTACCGATTGGGCGGATTTTTGGTGGTGGCGATGAGCGGCCCATTTGTGTACCTGGCAGGCAGACAGAACTGGACTGCGGTGTTTTTTGCAGCAGTAGCCTGTTTGCTGTGTTGCCTGACGGTCTTCTCACGGCCTGCCCATAATTTTCTAACCTGGCCGTTATTTTGCCTTTTGGAGTATGGTTCTTTGGTGGTAGCCTGTATTGCCGTTTCTGGGTGGTCCTCATCTATTTGGCCTACCGGGAGAGGGTGGCCTGTCGTTCCTCTAACCCTTCTTGCACTGGCTACAGTGTCGGCTTGGTTTGGCGCAAATAGGGCGTCTAAGGGTATGGGAGTTCTGTTTTGGCTTATTACAATATTATATTGTGTTCTTTTAGCCTTTGGCTTTCGCAATATTCAGCCCGCCTATTTGGGTCCCAAATGGGAGACTCCCAATTTTCTTTCTTGGTTTGCTTTCCTGCTTCCTTGTACAGCCCAATTCCTGCCCAGAGAAAAGAGCAAGAAAATTTGCGTCTACTTTCCGGTATTGGCCGGTGTTGCGCTTCTGATTACCCTTTGGACTGAAGGCAATCTTTCATTGGATGCTGCAAAGGAAGTCGCCTGGCCTTTCTATGAAGCAGGGGAAAGTGTACGTCTTTTTGGGGTAGCCAATCGGTTAGAGTCCTTTATTAGTGTGGGGGCCACCATTGGATTTTACGGTCTCTACAGTTTGCTTTTGAGTGTTGCCGGTTATTTGGCAGAAAAAGCAAAAAGTGGCTGGGGGAAATACGGCACATTGACAGGTGGCATTCTGTCTGCCGCCGGTGTGCTTTTTCGGTGGAAGATGCATTGGTTTGTCCTTGCGGTGGGGGCATTTGTCCTTTGGGTGGCGTTACCGATTTTGACCTCTTTTTTTGAGGGGAAAAAGATTAAAAAAACCTGAAAAAGCGCTTGACATTTCGGCACCTTTTTGATAATATACCGAAGGCCTTTGTGAAAGAGCCAAAATTCTGCGCGGAACAAAGAAAAATGTTGAGAAATGATAAAAAACTTCTTGACAACTGTAAGGCGCCGTGTTAAAATAACCAGGCTCACCGCTCAGCGGTCGGGCAAATGTACCTTGTAAATTGAATAACGCAAAGACGAAATGAACACCTTGGACAATTAATGGATTGTTTAAGCGTAAGCGAAAAAAACAGCCAACGAAAATTCTTGAGTAAATTTGCTAAGACGAATTATTCAAAAAACTGATTTTAGAGTCGCAAGACTTTGAGATACCATTTTTTGAGAGTTTGATCCTGGCTCAGGACGAACGCTGGCGGCGTGCCTAACACATGCA
>RHMF01000115.1_pt1 | contig 37088 bp, 47 predicted proteins | sample 5365151 | NCBI WGS metagenome assembly RHMF01 (sample SAMN10266501, study PRJNA497801) | feces metagenome | isolation source: feces | host: Bos taurus | place: China: Prairie of Fairy Mountain | collected 2017-08-14 | reverse complement strand
CTCTTTTTTAGTCAAAATTCCCTTTTTATCGCTAAGTGGTATATATTTTAAAATTTAAGGAGGATTAATATGCCAAAAGGACAAACTGGAAGTGCTAAAACAATTAGCAAACATTTAACAAAAGAAGAAAAAACAATACGTATAGGAATTGAAGATACTATTAAAGGAAGTAATGATAAATTAATTCCGCCAGATTATTTAACAGAACATCAAAAAGAAATATTTAATTATATTGTTAATGAACTATCACAAGCAAATATTTTAGGAAATTTAGATGTATTTGTAATCGAAAAAGCTGCTGTTGCAATAGACAGAACGCAAGAAATGGAAAAACAGATTAATGAAAGCCCTATTCTATTAGAAAATGCAACATTTATAAATACAAAAACAAAATATGACACAATTTTCAATAAGATGTCTGATTTGTTGTGTTTATCACCTTCTGCACGTGCAAAAGTGGCGTTAGCTTGTTCAAATAAATCAAAAGAAAATAAGAATCCATTATTATCTATATTAAATGATGACGAAGATGATGAATAAAATTCAATAAAACGCTATACAGAAAAAATCATTTCATCCTAAAACAAGTTAGATGTGTCGAAACAAATACCATATATAGTGGTGTAGTAGAAGCGGCTAAAATGCTAAACATTGATTCTAGTTGTATTACAAAATGTTGTAAAGGGAAAAGAAAAACATCTGGTGGATATCATTGGAAGTATGCAGACGAAGATTAATTCTTCGTCTTTTTTTATATATATAAAAGGAGTTGGTTGATATGGATATAACAAAGCATAAATCATATAAATATTGTTTAGACGTAATAAATAATAAAGTTGTATCACCAAAATACGTAAAATTACAATGCCAAGAATTTCTTGATATTGCAAATGATAAAAATGATAAATATATGATCAACTTATCAATGGTATCAAAAATTGATAAGTTGTTAAAATTAATAAAAATGCCAAAAGGCTTAAAAGTAGGACAATCATTTTATAAAACACTGGCTGGATTCCAATGGCTTTTAATTATTGCTTCATTGTGTATTGTTTATCGTGATAACCCAAAGCATAGAAGATATGAAACTTGTTTATTAGAAATTTGTAGAAAAAATGGAAAAACTCAGATCGTAGGGTTAATGTTTGTAATTCTTTTACTATTAGAACCAAAGTTTTCATCATTTTATGGTGTTGCTCCAGATGGTGCAATTTCTGCTGAATGTAAAAAGGCTGTGCAAGAAATTTTAAGTTATAATATTAATATTTTTCCGCAAGAAGGTCCTGATAAAATGTTTAAAATTCGTCGTGACGATATTGAATGCTTAATAAATAATAATAAATATATACCATTGAACTATTCTACGCAACGTATGGATTCAAGATTGGCCTCTGTGTACGTTGCTGATGAAGTAGGTGCATTGCCTAATTCATACGCAATTGAAGCCATGAGGTCGTCCCAGCTTACAATACTAAATAAATTAGGCTTTATAATATCGACCAAATATCCAACAGTAGACAATCCACTTGAAGATGAAGTTAAATATGCAAAAGCTGTATTAGATAAAAGAATAGAAGATGATAAAGTTTTTGCTTTGCTTTATGAACCAGATAATACTGATGATTGGGAAAATGATGATGATATATTAAAACAAGGCAACCCATTAGCACAAGAAGTCCCAGAAATATGGGAAGATTTATTAGCAAAAAGACAACGTGCAATTGAAATGCCTTCTGCACGTGTTAATTTTTTAACAAAGCATTGCAATATCATTTATCAAGATTTAGGCGTTGAAGCATATATTAATGTAGAAGCTGTTAAAAAGTGTAAAGTTGAAAATATTAACTGGCGTGGTCGTCAAGTTTATTTAGGCCTTGACCTTTCTATGTCTGGTGATAATACGGCCGTTTCTATGATTACATTAGACGATGATGAAGAAACAATATTAGCAGAAAGTTTTTGTTTTATTCCACACGATAGAATAGAAGAAAAAACCAAATTTGAACATATTGATTATAGACGTTTCATAGAAGAAGAACATAAATGTTTTGCTTGTGGTGAATTAACCATAGACTATGGCTATATAGAAAACTTCATAATGCAAATTGAAAGCAAATATGGGGTAGAAGTTGTTTCTGTTGGTTATGACCGTTGGAATTGTTTATCTACAGCACAAAAACTTGAAGAAAGTGGTATAAATATGGTCGAAGTAAAACAACATTCATCAGTTTTACACGCACCAACAAAATATTTAAAAGAAAAAATATTAGATGGTAAATTTAGATATTGTAATAATACATTATTAGAAATCAATTTTTCAAATGCACGATGTATGTACGATACGAACCAAAATATGTATGTTAATAAGAAAAAGTCAAAAGAAAAGGTCGATATGGTTGTTTCAATGCTTAACGCTATGTATTTATTACAACAAGATGAAGTTTATGGCTCAGATTTCGTAGCTGTTTCATTCTAAATAATCAATTTTTGATATTTTAAAAAAAAATGCGTTCAAAACACGATATTTTTTTTGCATTATTAATATAATATATATAGGAAATATTTTTTAAGTCCGTCGTACGACGGGCTTTTTATTTTTGAAAGAAAGGAGCGGACACGTGGGAATATTTAGTAAAAAAGAAACCCGCGAAACTGTTGAACAACCAGTTGAACAAGAAAATGCCAACGATGCGTTGTTAGAAATAATTCGCGGCAATTACACAATCACAAAACAAAAAGCAATGAATGCACCAGCTGTATCCGCTTGTGTTTCTAAAATTAGTGAAATTGTATCTATGCTACCTATTAGATTATATAAAAAAGATGGCGATGACGTTCAAGAAATTGTTGACGATTATAGATTAAGATTACTAAACAAAGAAACTGGCGATACATTAGACGCTGCACAAATGAAAAAAGCATTAGTTGTTGATTATTTCCTTGGTAAAGGCGGTTATTGTTATATAAATAAGCGTGGAAATAAGATACTATCATTGCATTATGTTGATGAAGAAGATGTTGCTTTTATAGCAAATGAAGATCCGATTTTCAAGGATTATAAAGTGCTTGTGAATGGAAAAGAATATAATTCATTCGATTTTATAAAGCTTTTGCGTGCTACAAAGAATGGTTACGACAGTATTTCAATAATCAAAGAAAACGAAATACCATTTTTATTAGCTTATCAGACTGCAATGTTTGAAAAAACCTTGCTTGAAGCTGGCGGAAACAAAAAAGGCTTTTTACAAGCAGATAAAAAGCTAAGTCGTGAAGCTATGCAGGCATTAAAAACAGCATTTAGAAACTTGTATAGTAACAAAAATGAAAATGTTGTTGTATTAAACGATGGACTTACATTTAAAGAAAGTTCAAATAGTTCTACTGAATTACAGCTAAACGAAAATAAAACAGTTAATAATAACAATATTTGTAAAATATTTAATATTCCGCCTTCATTATTGAATGGTAATGCTACTTCAAATGATGAAAGAATTTTTCTTACGAATTGCATAATTCCATTGTTAAATAAATTTGAAACAGCAATAAACCGTGATTTGTTACTTGAAAGTGAAAAAAATACATTATTCTTTGCGTTTGATATAAGCGAAATAGAAAAGGCTGATATTGAAAAACGCTATGCAGCATATCAAACAGCTGTAAAAGAAGGATTTATGCAAATTGATGAAGTTCGTCAACGTGAAAACTTACCAAAACTTGGATTAGACTTCATTAAATTAGGTTTACAAGATGTTTTATTTGACCCTGAACAAAATGTAGTATTTACGCCAAATACAGGGTTATCTACTGATTTAGATAATGTAAAAGTAGATGCAAAAAATGATGTTAGTTCTTCTGGAAACCCAGATAACAATATAACAGATACAGACAATTCAACAAAAGGTGGTGAAACTGAAGATGAAAATTGAAGTAAGAAACGATAGTGTGCAAATCAGCGGTTATGTAAACGCTGTTGAACGTGAAAGCAAAATTCTACACACAAAAGATGGTAAACCATTTGTAGAAAAAATTAAATCTGGTACATTCAAACGTAGTCTTGATAGACACGGTGATGTAAAACTTCTTCTTAACCACGATAAAAATAGGGTTTTAGGAAGTACTAAAAATAATTTAGAATTGCGTGAAGATAATATAGGCTTAAAGGCTACTGCAACGATAACCGACGCAGACATAATTAATAAGGCTAGAAATAATGAATTAGTTGGTTGGTCGTTTGGTTTCTATGCTTTACGTGATGTAAAAACACAGGATGAGCAAAGAAATTTGGAAGTCCGTGATGTAAGCGAATTAGATCTTTTTGAAGTTTCAATTCTTGATAATACAAAAGTTCCAGCATATGACGGAACATTAATAGAAGCACGTTCACTAGATAGTGAAGATGACATTGTTGAATTAAGGGTATCTGAAGAAGAAGTTGAAACAGAAATAAGAGAAGATGAAAAATTAAATAATGATACTAACGATAACGAAGAAAGTAAGGTTGAAGATGATAAAAAAGAATTAAATTATGAGTATTCAAATCGTTATTATAAAGCAAGAATAGTTAATAAATAGGAGGTTAAAAACTATGAATTTAAAAAAACTTTATGAATTAAGAAATGCAAAACTTGATGAAATGAAAGCTATTGTTGATGCAGCTGATGCTGAAACACGTTCTCTTAGCGAAGATGATTCAGCTAAGTTTTCTGCTTTGGAAGCAGAAGTAAGAAAGATTGATGAAACAATCGCTGCTAATGAAGCTTTAAGAAAGCTTGATAAGGTAGATGCACCTGCAGACAATAACGAAGAAGAAACAAGAAGTGCAGAGGAAATTGTTAGTGCATTCGTACGTGGTGAAGAATTACGTGCTGGTGAAATGACTACTACAACTGATGGTAATGTTATTCCTAATGAACTTTCTAAGGACATTGTTAAGCGTGTAAGCGAACTTTCTGGTATTTTTGGTAGAGTATCAAAGGTTAATTCTACTGGTACTTATACACAGATTAAAGAAGGACAGAAAATCGCAGCAGGTTGGACAGATGAATTAGCAGAAGTTACATCTAGTGAAGCAACTTTCCAGACTGTTGAAATCGGTCATTACAAACTTGGTGCACTTGCTAAGATTTCTTATGAATTAATCAACCAGGCTAACTTTGATATCGTAAACGAAGTTGAAGCACAGACTGTTGATGCAATGGTAGAAAAGGTTGAAGATGGTATCATTAATGGTACTGGTGTTAAACAGCCTACTGGTCTTGTAAGCGGTGGTACTGCTTTTAATACAGCTTCTGCTTCAGCTATTACTGCTGATGAATTAATTAAGATAGCACACACATTAAAGGCACCTTTCCAAAGAAACGCTGCTTGGTTAATGAATAGAAACACACTTTGTGCTATTAGACTTTTAAAGGATGACAACGGACAGTACTTATTCCACGAAGCAGAATTAACTTCTGATTTTGCTGGTTATATTCTTGGAAAACCTGTTCTTTTATCTGAAAAGGTTGATGATTTCGTAGTATTCTACGGTGATTACGCTAGAGCTTACAAGGTAAATGCTAACCCAGCAATGACACTTCAGGTTCTTCGTGAAAAATATGCTACACAAGGTATGATTGGCGTTCTTTCATTCTTATTCATTGATGGTAAGCCAGTTAACGATGAAGCTTATGTAGTTGCTAAGCATTCTGCTTAATATTCTATATTGTGTGTGATTGACACCATAAAAATCTGAGATATGGACTAGATTAAATTCTAGTAGTTGGCGGACAACAGAAAAACCCGAGATAAGTGATTGGGCTAGTCCCAATCCAATAGGTTGGCAGACAACAGAAAAATCAATCACTAATGGCTGTACAAATGTGCAGCCATTCTTTTTTAAGTAAAAAATCTGCGTATTCGCAGAAGATAAGGAGGCAGACAATGAAAATTAAATGTTTAATTCCATTTGCTTCGCTTCAAATATCAATGTCAAAAAATCAAATCGCAGATTTTGATAATGAAGAACTAGCTAAAGAATTTATACGTGCTGGTTTTATTGAAGAAGTAAAAGAAACAAAAACAGTTAAGACTACAAAAAAGCCTACAAAGAAAGTAGGTGAATAAAATGCGTATAAGTGAAATTTCTTTAAATGATGCAGTTGAATACTGCAGAATAGATGAACCAGATGAAAATGATGAATTAGAAATTGAAAATTTTATGCAATCAGCAAAATCATACATTAAAAATTATACTGGATTAAATGATAACGAATTAGATGATTTTGAAGATTTATCAATTGCCTATTTAATGATAATTGCTGACTTTTATGATAATCGTAATTTATATGCAGATTATAAAGCGACAACGCTAAATAAAGGCATTGAAACTATATTAAATTTGCATTGCCGTAATTTTGTGTAAGGCGGTGATCATTATGAAAGTAATGGAAATAGGAAGATTAAATAAAAAAATTCAATTTTTAACGTATGAAGAAACAATAGATGAACTTGGACAAAATAAACAATCGTTTGTTGTAAAACGTAGATGTTGGGCTGACTTGTATCCAGTACGAGGACAGGAAAGATACGAAGCTATTAAAGCAAAGGGAAACCAGGCGAAAGTTGAACAAATACAATACAAATGCTATGTAAGATTTTTTGAAGGTCTAACATCATCAAATTTCTACCTAAAATATAAAGGTCGTCTATTTAGTCTTGATTCTGTGATAGATATAGATAATCAACATACTTTCTATGAAATCTATTGTACAGAAGTAATTGATAAGAAGGTAAAAGCCAATGTCAATGACAATTAAGGTTGAAGGGCTTGAAGAATTACAAGATAGCTTTGATAAGGTTATAAGACAATTTCCAGACGACGCTGGCGATGAACTTCGAAAGATTGGATTACAAATTAAAAAAGATGCAATATCAAATACAAAAGCCAGAACGGCAAGTAATCCAAAACATAAACAGTCTTTGTTAAGAAATTATGGCGTATCGCAAGTTAGGGGCACTTATTTAGATCAAGAAGTTGATATAACAACAAGTTCTCCTCATTTCCACTTAGTCGAAGATGGGCACGAACAAGTAATGCCATATAAAATTATGGGGCACCCATATTCACGCGGTGGCGAACACGTAGGAAGGGTTCAGGGTTTTGATATGTTGAAAGATGCGATAGAAAAAAATGAAGACGAAATGCCTAAAAATATGGAAAAAATGGTAGATAAAATATTAAAGAAAAATGGGTTTTAATTATGATTAAATATACTGAATTAAAAAAGGGGTTAAACACCTATTTAAAAACATTGTACAGTCCAAGTGAATATTCATTTTATTCTGGTATTGAAGTGGTCGAAGGATATACACGACCTTCTTTTTTCACTTCATTAGAAGCAATCGATACAGAACTTAGTAATTTTTGTACATCAAAAAATAGTTTTGTATATTACATAGATTTTTTACAAGTTGAAACTGATGAATTTGAAATGTTATCAATACAAACAAAACTTGTAAGTAAATTTAGAAAAGGCTTTAGCATCGGTGATAGATATATTACGCCAAATGATGTTAAAGCCAGTATCGTAAAGGGTGAAAGAACTGTTTTAGAAGTAGCAGTAGATTTTACGTATTACGACGACATTATATATGATGACGACGACAAACCAGAAGACGCAGAACTAATGGAGTCGTTTGAATTAAATGAAAACACAACAAATTAATAGGAGGTTATATTACTATGGGAATGCCAAGTATAGTTATTAAATTTGCAGAAACAGCAGCAGCTACAATTAAAAATGGCGACAGAGGAATAATCGCTATGATTTTAAAAGAAGCAACTGTACCTGCTAAAAATCCACAAACTTTTTATAATGTTGGCGACATTGATGAAAATAGTGGTTTATCTGCTGAAAACATCAAACAGATTAAATTAGCACTTATCGGATATCAGACAGCACCAAAAAAGGTAGTTGTTTATTTTGTTGAAGATGGTGAAACTGTTGATTATACACCAGCACTTAACGCACTTTCTGGAATTGCCTTCCAATATTTAGTAATTCCTACTGTCGAAACAGATGGTAAGACACAAGATATAGTATCTTGGATTAAAAATGAACGTGATAACAATAAACACAAAGTTAAAGCCGTTCTTCCAAATACTAACGCTGATAGTGAAGGTGTTATTAACTTCACAACTGCACAGGTTGTAGAAAATGACACAACTTATACAACAGAAAAATATTGTTCAAGAATTGCTGGTATCCTTGCAGGCACACCATTAACAATTTCTTCAACATATGCACCACTTGGTGAATTAACTGGCTGTTCAACACTTTCAAAAGACGAAATGGACGCAGCTGTTGATAACGGTAAGTTCTTCGTTTTCTGGGACGGTGAAAAGGTTAAGACTTCTAGAGCAGTAAATTCATTAGTAACAACTACTGCTGAAAAGAATACACAATTCCAAAAAATCAAAATTGTCGAAGTTATGGATAGTATCTATGATGATATTCGTGCAACTATTGAAGATAGTTATATTGGTAAGTATCCAAATACATACGATAACAAATGTCTTTTAATTGCTGCACTTAATAATTATTTTGATAAATTAGTTGCAAGTTCTGTACTTGAAGGTTATTCAGTTGATTTAGATACTAATGCTATTCGTTCATATATAGCAACAAAAGGTATCGATCCAAGTGAATTAACAGAACAAGAAATTCGTGAAGCTAATACAGGTTCTACCGTATTCTTAAAAGCAACAATGTCAATTGTTGACGCATTAGAAGATGTTGAAATGAATATTACAATTTAATAGGAGGTATTAATAATGAAACAATTTGATAGTAATAGAGTAATCAATGGTACTTTCGGTGAATTGTGGATTGACGGTCAGCAAATGGCACAAACTACAAAGCTTGAAGCAAAAATTGAAATCGATTACGAAGACGTAAATAAATCTGGCTCATTAGCAACTTACAAAAAGATGACATCATATTCTGGTTCTGGTTCTATTACACTTAACCACGTATCTAGTTATTTTGTTGATAAATTAAGTGAAAACACTAAGGCTGGAAAGATGACTGTTTGCACAATTATTTCAAAATTACAAGACCCAGATGCTTTCGGTTGTGAAAGAATTCAGTTAAGTGGTGTTGTATTTGATGATATTACATTAGCAAACTGGGAAGCTAAATCAATTGGTGAGGAAGAAGTTCCATTTACATTCACTGATTGGAAAGTATTAGATAAGATAGCAGATAATTAATTATTAATAAGAAGGCTATACAGAAGTTTTGTGTAGCCTTTATTTTTTTAACTTTAAGGAGGCAAATATGAACTTAGTAGATGAATTATTAAAATGTGATAGTAAAAAGGCAGACGAAAGACAAACAAAAGTACTTAAATCTAAAAGATTAGCAACAATTTTAGGTGTAGATAAACCTGTTGATATTACAATAAAGGAAATCCCACCAAAAAGATTAAATGAAATACTTTCTTTACAGATTGATAAAAAAGGCGGAATTATCACATCAAAAATGTACGACGCAAATTTATTAGTTGCTGTAGAAGGTATTGTTGATCCTGAATTAAGAAACGCCGATTTATTAGAACACTTTGGCTGTGCAACGCCAAAGGACTTAGCAGAAAAATTATTCGGTTCAGAAATTAATAAAATATCTGCAGAAGTTATTGCAATGGGTAATTTAAATGATGAAGAAGAAAACGAGGAAGAAATAAAAAACTAATTGAAACGGACGGCAACGTGCAAGCTATGTACTTGTTGTACCGTTTTCATCATTGGGAACCGTCCAAATATCATAATATGGAATACGGTGAACAATTAATAACACGTGCATTTCTTCATTACGAAATTGAACAACGCAATAAAGAAGCGGAGCAATTAAGTAAACATTAAGGGGGATAATAATGGCAAAATTTGTAGATGTTACCCTTAGGCTAATAGATGAAATGAGTGGCCCATTAAAAAATGCTACCGCCACACTTGCGGCACAATCAGCACAAATTTCAAAAATGGGCCGTAATATACAAAGAACTGGTCGTGCTATATCATCGGCTGGTGCTTCTATGACTGCGGCACTTACATTACCAGCAGTTGCGTTAGGTACAGCTGCTGTAAAAAACTATGCTTCGTTTGACGCAAATATGACGCTTGTAAATTCTACAATGTCAAATACCGAAAAACAAGCAAATGATTTAACGGCTGCAATTAGAAAGGCTGCTTCAAATTCTACTTATAGTATGGAAGAAGCTGGACAAGCCACTTTATCTTTTGCACGTGCAGGCTTGAACGCGGCAGAAGCTGCACAAGCTATTACACCTGCTATGAATGCGGCAGCTGGTGAAGGTGGCGATCTTAACATAGTTGCAAACGGATTAGTATCAACAATTCGTGGTTTTGGTGGAACATTTGACCAGACAACAAGATACGCCGATGTATTTGCGGCTGCTTGTAACAATTCACAGTTAGACATAAATAGTTTATCAGAAGCGATGTCTATTGCGGCACCAATTTTCCACGCTGCTGGATATGAAATCGAAGACGCTTCATTGTATATGGGTATTATGGCTAATAACGGTATAGAAGCAAGCGTTGCAGCCAATTCATTAAAAACTGGTTTTGCAAAATTGGTTTCACCAGCAAAAGAAGGTCAAGTATGGCTTGATAGATTAGGTGTTAGTATAACAAATGCTGATGGCTCAATGAAAGATAGCTTAACAATCCAAAAGAATTTACATAATGCATTTGCTACGTTAAGCGAAAGCGAACAAATGGCAGCTGCTTCGGCTATATTTGGTAAAAACCAGATGGCACCTTGGTTAGCATTGATAAATACTGGAACTGACGATGTCAATAAATTAAATAGTGCAATAGCTGGTTCAAATGGATTAGCACAAAAAATGGCTGACGATATGATGGGCGGTTTTGCTGGCTCATTAAAACGTTTATCATCTTCTTGGGATGTATTCTTAAATACGTTAGGCGAAAAATTAGCACCTTATATCGGTAAGGTTGTGAACGTATTACAAAAGGCAACTGACGCTTTAAATGGAATGAGTGACGAACAGTTTGACGCATTAATTAAGATTGTTGCTGGTTTTGCAGCGTTAGGCCCAGCACTAGTGATAATCGGCAAAATAACAACTGGCGTAGGAACTATGGTTTCTGCTGTTGGTAAAATTGGTAAAGCTATGAAGGGTGTAAGTTCGATCGGTGGTTTTCTTGCTAAATTAGTAGGTCCTGGCGGTTGGGTTGCATTAATTATAGCCGCAGTCGCTTTAATCGGTATTATGGTTTGGAAGAATTGGGATAAAATTAAACCAATCTTTGAACAAGTTAAAACAGCAATTCAGCCAGTTATAGAAACAATAAAAGAAGTTGCGATGTCAATATTTGCATCATTACAGCCAGCATTTGAAAAAATAGGAAATATAATAAGTCAAAATATCGGCCCAATAACAGAACAATTTAAAGCATTGCTTAATTCATTTATGCCAGTGTTCCAAATAATAGCACAAGGCGTAGCTGATTTAATTACTGTATTAGGCCCAGTTGTTTCTTATTTACTTCAACAGTTAGGCCCAGCAATATCATCAATAATTAACTTAATACTTTTAGTTGTACAAAATGTTCTTGAAAAATTATTACCATTAGTACAGCCTATAATGCAGGTATTAACTGGATTGATTGAATTTATTACTGGCGTATTTACTGGCGATTGGCAAGCTGCTTGGCAAGGCGTTGTAGATATATTTAGCGGTATATTTAACGGAATTAAGTCTATTTGTAAAAGTGTAATAAACGGCATTATAAAATCAATAAATGGCGTTTTAAAGGGCATAAACGGAATATCAATACCTGATTGGGTTCCTGGTGTTGGCGGTGCTTCTTTAAGCATTCCATTAATACCACAATTAGCAAAAGGTACAAACAATTGGGCTGGTGGTGTCGCACAAATCAGTGAACGTGGTGGCGAAATCGTTGATTTACCAAGTGGATCACGTGTTTACCCACACGATGAAACTGTTAAAATGGCATACCAAGACGGTGCAAACACTGGAAAGACTGTTAATGTATCTATTCCAAAAATTGCAGATACTATCGTTGTTCGTGAAGACGCTGATATTGATAAAATAGTAAATAAATTAGCAAAACAATTAACAGAAGCTGCTGCTTCATTAGGTTCTGCTTCGTTAAATAGTGCTGGAAAAGCAACACCAACGTTAGCAGCTGCGAATACAATGTAGGAGGTATAAAATGGGCGTAAAATTAATTTTTAATAATGATACACTTTTATTGCCTGTAAGTCCTTCATCTTATGAAGTTTCAAATAGTAATAGCAATACTAAAATAAATATAAATGCAGTTGGTGATATAAATTTATTAGGTAAGAGAGGCTTATATTCAATAAGCCTTTCTTCTTTTTTTCCAAATCAAAATTATTATTTTTGCGAAACTAGTAATTTATTAACACCTAATGCATATGTAAATAAGATAAAAGGCTGGTTTGAAAATAATAATATTTTACAATTAATAATTGAAGATATTAATTTAAATATGCAGTGCAGTATAAGTGATTTTACGTATACAAAACAAGATGAAACTGGTGATATTTATTTCACAATTTCGCTTGTAGAATATAGAAAAGTTGTTCAAACATTAACGTCTGTTGTGTTAGGTGCAAGCCGCATTAATAATGCAAACACAAATACAAGACAAACCACGTCTCAAACTTATGTTGTTAAAAAAGGTGATTGTCTTTCAACAATAGCCAAAAGATTGACTGGTAATTCTGCTAATTGGCGTGCTATATATAGCGATAATAGGGGCGTAGTTGGTGGAAATCCTAACTTAATATATCCTGGTCAAACGTTGACGATACGTGCAAGCTATTAGGGGGTGTATTATGGCTGATATAAAATTAATTTGTGGTAATTATGAAATTCAATTTGAAAGTGCTACTTGGTCGGGCACAGATACACAAGTTTGTAGACAATTACAATTCAGTGTTCCATATAATCCATATGACCCAAACTATAAAGATGTAAAAGTTAAATTAGGCGATCTATGTGCCTTGTATGAAGGAAATAAACAATTATTTGTGGGTACAATAACTTCAAGTGAACAAAAATCAGAAATTGGTCCTTTATCATTTACCGCAAAAGACTATATGGTGCATTTATTGCGTTCTAATGGTACATTTAATTTTAAAAACACAACAGCGGAAGCAATAACAAGAAGAGTTTGTCAAGAAATTGGAATATCAACTTCTAATATCGCAGAAACAAGAATAAATATTGCTTCAATGCTTGTACAAAATACTAGTTATTATGACATTATTTTAAAAGCTTATACGAAAGCATATGAAGCAAACGGAATTAAATATATGCCTACAATGCAAGGGCCTAATTTAAGTATTATTGAGAAAGGGCAGCATTGTGGATACGAATTAAATACAAAAAATGATATTTCTTCATCTTCATTTACACAAAACGTAGATAATATGGTTAATAAAGTTGTTATATATAATGAAGGCGGCGAAGTTGTTGGCGTCGTTTCTAATGATAGTGATATTAATTCATTTGGTATTTATCAACAAGTATATGATGAAGAAGAAGGTGTAAATGCAAAATCAGCAGCGACAAAAATGTTAGTTGGAATAACACGTAATGCATCGCTTGAAGCAATCGGCAATACAGCTTGTGTTTCTGGAAAGTCAATAAGTATAAACGACAATGAAGCTGGCTTGACTGGAATATTTTGGATTACAAGTGATAGCCATAGTTTTTCGAATGGTGTACACACAATGTCGCTTTCATTAAGTTTTAATAATACTATGGAAACGTCAGAATATGAAGAAAAGGAGTGATAATTATGACGGATATAGAACAGATAATAAATTGTATGCGTGAACAAGGTGCCGTTAATAATTTACCTCCATTACAAATAGGAACTATGACAGGCCCATATTCTTGCCGTGTTGGTGATTTAAATCTTGGTGCTGATGATTTATATTTTGCAGAACATTTACTATATAACATTTGCCACGAGGTAATTGTAGAAGAACAGACAAAGTATACTGAAAATTATACAGTTAGTATAAGCATACCAGACGGCGGCGGAACTGATACAGACACACATAGACATCAATATAATTCTGTTATTAAAGATAAAAGTAAATACTTGTCGCCATTAAAAAGCGGTGATTTAGTATTAGTTTTACCATATAGTGATAGTAGATATATTGTAATAGAAAAATTAATAAGTTCAAGGGAGGTACAAAAATAATGTTTCCTTATGATTTGGACGTTGATACTATAGATAATGTAATTAAAAAAGAAGATAAACCAGCAGATTATGAAGTTATTTTTCAAACAGATGAACAAACTGGACAAACTACTGGCACATTAACTGGGAATAAAATAACAGGAATTCCAGCGATAAAACAGTGGATTTTTATAGCATTGCAAGTTGCACGTTATAGATTTCCACAATATTCCTGGGATTATGGTAATGAATTACAAACATTAGTTGGTAAGCAAAATTTAAAAGAAGTTTCTATTAAAGCAGAGGCATTCGTCAAAGAATGTCTTTTTGTTTACCCTTTTATAACTGCAATAGAAGATTTTGAATGCGAACAAGGTCACGATTTTATTAAATGTTATTTTACGGTGCAAACTACATACGGCACTATAAAAGACATGAATGTATATATATAGGAGGTAGTTTGAATGTTCGAAGATAAAACATATGACAATATTATGAACGATATGTTGGCTGATATTGATTTGGACGTCCGTAAAGATGAAGGTTCTTTAATTTTTAACAGTTTATCAAAACAAGCATTGCAGCTAGAACAGGCATATATTAATTTATCTTATTTATATGACCAGATATTAGCTACAACAATGAATAAAGAAAATTTGATAATGTATGGCGAAGAGCGTGGAATTATTTACAAGGACGGTACACCTTGCTATCTTGAATGCAATATTTTTAAGAAAACAAGTGAAGAACCAATTGAAATAACAGTTGGTATGAAGTTTTATTCTGGTAATTATACATACGAAATATCACAAATATTAGATGTTAACGGTGTATATGAAATAAAATGTACAGAACCTGGAAATATTCCTACACAAATTGGCCGCAATATTTATCCAGTGGATTTTGTAAACAATTTTGGTTATGGAATAATTACAGCTTTAAGGGTGGCTGGACGTGATGACGAAAAAATAGAAGATTATAGAAAGCGTGTTATCGAAAGTTTTAACCCACGCGGATTTGCTGGTAATAAACGTGCATATATAGATAAAATCAATGAATATGAAGGTATTGGCGGTTGTAAAGTAAAACGCAGAAACCCAGAAACTGGGCTTATTGATATTACAGTTCAAGGTTCTAACTTTGACCAAGTGCCACAAACATTAATAGATAAGATCCAACAAGACGTTGACCCAGCCAGAGATGGTGAGGGTGATGGTTGGTGCCCTATCTGTCATCGTGTGAACATTCAAAGCGTTGCATTTGGATATATTGGTGTATTTGCTACGATAAAATGCCAAGACGGGTACACGCTAGATAGTACTATGGCAGACAACTTAAAAGCAGAAATAAACAATTATTTTTACGATGTAAATAAAGAATGGGCACATAAAAATACGTTATTAGTTACCCCAGCCACATTGTTCACTTATATGCAAAGGGTTGAAGGTGTAGAAAGTATTTTGCTAGAAAACACTTCTGGTGAAAATATTTCATATGTTATTTACAAAGATATCGCAGGTGTAAAACATAGAAGCCAAGTTGCTATTATAATCCCTTCTAATGCAATAGCTGTATTTAATCCTACATCAGAATACGAGTCAGCATTCGTTCAGTCATTATAAAGGAGGTAATTAAATGAATTCTAATACTTATGACAAAATAATGGAAGATTATTTAAATTATCTACAAGATTATTACGATGGGGCGTTTACTTTCAACGCCCCTGATATTATTAGATTTATCAAAGATATCGCCAATATTTATGATGTCAATGATGACACTTATGCAGAATATAAGCAATATGAAAAACAATTTGATGTTGACAGATTTATTGATTTAATGTCCGTTGATATGGTTGAAAAATATGAAAAAATGATGAATTTAGTTGTGCTTCCTACAATGACGATTGAACAAAGAAAACAGCAAATTAAGGACCATATAATCGACGAGTTGTATTATTCATATAATATTTTCGTTAAACACATCAATAGAATGTTAGGCACGACTAACCAAGATAATAGACCTTATCAGGAACTTCGCGACAGTTTGGGATATTATACATTTTCAGCTGATACTGACGCAGAAACAGCAACTTTAAGACTTGGACTAGAACGTAAAGAATGGGCAAAAATAGTTTTTGATTATACTGAAAACATAATTCCATACAATATGATTTTGACAATGTATATCGACTATAACCGTTGGGGTGGTGACGACCCACGCCATAGAATTAAATGGTTTTCTATTGGCGATTTAGAAGCAAAAGAAATAACTTACAAAAATATGTATGATGAACCTTTATATTTAAAATATATGCTTAATGAAGTAAATCATGAATAAGGAGGACAAATATGAAACACACACAAATATACAATTTCAATCAACCAGAAATGGACGATAAAGTTTCATTAGCGTCTATACAAGATAATATAGACAAAGTAGACTCCGCAATTAAAGAAAGTAACGATACAAATGACGCAATTGAATATGAAAATTACGCCAAAACTGCTGATTTTGATGCAGATATAGAAGACATTGAAGAATTCAAACGTGTTGTAAACACAGAGGGCTTCTATCTAGAAAAGGATTTATGGAATACATTAGATTATCCACGTGCTGATAAACACGGGCTTTTAACTTCGCACGCTGCAAACATATTAAAAGAAAAACTAGACACTGTAAAGGCATTAAAATTTGACCTTGATACAGAATTAAAAGCTGTAAATAATGGTCTTGCGAATACAATAATTAAAGATAATATCATTACACAACCTATTGATTTTTCTAATCACACTGCTACAACTTATGGAAATACGTGTATTATTTTTCCTAAAGCATATGGATTAAATTCATATTGGGTTGAAGGAACCAGTAGAATAGAAAGAATAATTGGTACAAAACAAATAACCGCAGTAGATAATTTACGCAACATAAAATACTTTATAAGTAATGCTAATTCTGGTTATATGTCTGGAACTGTTGGATTTGAACCAACAATGACTTTTCCTATACTTTTACAGTGTGCTAAATATCCGCACGAACCAGGTTTACGCTTAATGGTTAGAGAAGATAATAATGGTTTTATTAGAACAAATGGTAAAAAGACATTATATAGAAATTTAGGCGTAAACAATGTATTAACTAATGCAACTGTTTTTTATATAAGTAATACGATAACAACATTAAAAAACGATTGGAATAAAAATACCAATATAGACACCATATACATAAGTAATTCAATTACAACTTTTGAAAGTAATTGCTTTGATGGTATTTCAACAATATATTATGTTGGTACTAAAAGCGAATTAATGCATAATAATGCGTTTATGGCAGCTTGTTCCGCACAAGGCGTTGATTTTATGACTATATATAATAATAACGTTGTAGCAAGTGGCCCAGCTGGTGGCTTTGGTGCATATGACGCTTCAACAACACTATTAATTTCCTGGGGCGATCTTACAACATCAGGATTTGATATGAATGAAGCATATGAAGATTTAAATACTTGGACAATGAAATGCCTTATGACATTTGGTTCAGATGATTATATATATTACAACAATGACACAACAAATCAAATAGTAGCAATGAGTGTAAATTATAAGACACCAAAAAGCAGTATTAATGTAAATGTAAATGGAAATATTAGTGGTTGTGCACAAGATAAAAAGAACAATTGCTGGTACATAGTAGTAAATAAAAAGGTTTTATACACAACTAACGGAAGTGATTTTGTACAAGTTGTTGCCAGTGGTTTTACAAATTCAAACATTGATAATGTAATTTCGTGCAATGGTAAAATTTACGCCGTATCTGGCACTAATATTTTTATTATAAATAACGATAATTATTCATTTTCATTGGAAAACAGTCATAATATTAATGTAGGATTTACAATTCAATCACTTTTAACCAATGATGCACACGTTTTTATTGTTGGTAATACTACAAGTTCAAATGTTTCATATTATGAAATAGATGAAACGAATAATATAGTCCAAAATACTGTATCAACTTCGCACCACGGTTCTGGTCCAGAAGTTCCAATAAGAAGTGCAGATAGTAATTTTATTGCTTTTATAAATGGCGGCTTAATTATTATTACAGATAATTTTTGGATTATTACAAATTCGCAAAAACAGTCAATTAATTCATATTTAAAAGTGCTTGGGGTAAATTCACCAAACGAATAGGAGGCAACAATGATAAAAAGTGAAGTAATTAAATTAGATTTGCCAGAAGAAAATGACATATGGTCAATTGAACACTATTCTAATAACTACCAAACTTTTGAAGATTGGATACACGGAATATTAACAAAATTACAAGAAATTGATGAATGGGCCGTATCACAAGCGGAATTTGAAAAAATGGAACGTGTAATATACGACCTAATCAATTCATCAATGGTGTCTCTAGAATTTCAAGACAATAGCGAAATGGTATCATCTGCGTGGGCTGGTGTTTTATTAGACGCTATTATTAGTACTTGTTATAACAAAGTTGCGTACACAAGTATTAGGAAGGATATAGAATTGACAAGCGGTTCTTCCATATATGATTTATTTAGAAACGAAATAAATAGGAGGAACGTATAATGGGAAATACTGAAAATTTTAATTTTTATAAACCAGAACAAACCGACCCATATAATGTGGTCGGTTATGGTTTTGGGCCAGACGACACATTTGAAAATTTGATTTTATCCGTATTAAAAGATGATAGTGTAGATGTTTTAACTAAGCAGCACTATGCGGAAATTTTAGGAAGTTTCGCACAAAAAATTAATTTATTAGATGATTGTTTAGATAAAACAAAAATTACAAATGTTATTAGCGATAGTGATACGACGCACGCAATCAATTCGCAAAAAATATATCAATTAAAAGGCGAAACTGAAAGCGTTCAAAAGAATTTAAATGGAAATGAGTCAATCGATGACAAGATTTTTATTAAACTAACAGAAGATATAACAAATAATACAAATGACGTATTTAAGTTAAATTGTAACGGCCTTGACTATTACTTTTATTCTAATTCATCTGGTGAAATATTTTACAAAGACCAATTAAATAATGGAAGCGACGTATTTACTGACAGAATATTATTTAAAGGCAAAAATATAGTAAAGTATTTTTCAGAATTTTACGGCCAGGAAATGTACTACAGCGTTTATGATAATAAGGTATATGTAGCAGATGATGTTTTTAGTGAACAAGTGACTATGTTAGACGCAAACGGTATTTCAAATCAATTTATTAAAGAAGTAAATGGGGCATTATTCTTATTAAAAACTGATTCTTCTGGATTACACGACATTGAATATTCAACAGACGGGCACACATTTAGAACATTAAATCTACCAAGTGTATTTGACGTTGACGATGCTAATGTATTTTATGTACGTGAAATAATGTCGTTTTTCATATCAAATGATAATGGATATTATGTAAAATTATCAAATGGGATGGCCACACAAACATTAGTAAACAGTAATATTACAATTGGTAATGATACAGCAACACGCGAAACGAAGCTATTTTATAATGGAAAAAATATTTATTCGATAGCAACGTATAACGGCGATAAAGTTTTAGTAAAATATGACTTTGTAAACGACGTTAATGAAGTTGATTGTATTTTACCATTTAACACCACTGCAAATTTCACTGAATGTGGTGGCGGATTTTTTTATCTTAAAGAAAAGGACTTTTATGTTTATTGTCCAACAATAAAAGCATTTAAAAAAATATATTATTTTACGCAAAACAACGCTTCAAGTAAAATCGAGAGTAATGAAAACGGTATAAGTTTCAATAAGTTAAACAATAGCCCAGCAGTAAAGTATTATCTCTGGAAAGAAAATGTTTATTCACTCCGTGATTTAATAGAACAATTTGGCGACAGCGTAGTAGAACACTAGGGGGTATTTAATTATGGACGTTTTAACACAGTATTCTTTTTGGCAGTTGGTAGCTATTGTAGTGGCAATATCAGCAGCAGCAAAGGCAATTTATGATTTTATTTTTTGGATATTAGATAAATTCGATGTTTATCATAGTCAAAGAAGCAAACAAGAAAGACTTGAACAGCAAATTAAAGAAAATACAGAAAAGACTGAAGATATTATTAAGTATTTAGATAACAACGAAAGCAAAATGAATAAATATTTTGATATTGAAAAAATAATGATACGACATACGTTGATTTCTAGCTGTGAAGAATATATCACAAGGGGTTGGTTATATACATACGAATTACAGGCTTGTTTGGATTTATATGAAGTATATAAAGAGTTAGGCGGTAATTCATACTGTACAACGATGATAGATAAAATAAAGGAATTACCAATTCATCAAGAACCTTAATAGGAGGTAGAAAATGAAAGCATATCAAGTAAAAAATAATGCATTAAAGCTTGTTGGTGAAGCATCAACAAAATATGGAACTGGCAATATTTACACAGAAAAGGACTTTAAAAACGAAGTCCTTTCTAACTGTTATGGATACGCACTTGTTCAGGAACTAAAGAAAAAAATTGGAAAGAAAACTTTTAGTGAAATAGCATTTATCAATTATACATTAGGTACTACATATAGTAGTGTAGAAGATGTAAAAGTATCAAAAATTGATTTTCAAGATTTAAAAGTTGGTTGCGGCGTTTCTTATAATGGCTGTGTCGGTATTTTTGTTGGTGACGATGAAGCTGTATTTGCACAAGGCGTATATAATGGCATAAGAAAAATCAAAATCAAAGAATGCGATGCATTTACTTTTGATGATGTTGATTATACGGTGCAAAAAAAGAAAACCAAAAAGTATTCAACAGAAGAAATTGAAGAATTCTTAAAAAATGAAGGTTAACTAGATCCCGTCGTACGACGGGATTTTTTTTAATTGATTAAAATTATTTGTAGAGTTATTATTGATGTACCAATATGAGAAAGGTGGTGCATTAAATGAAAAATGCAAATGGAACTGGTTCAATATCAAAACTTAATAGAAAGAACCTGCGTAAACCGTATATGGTACGCATAACACAGAATGGGAAGCGTACAACGCTTGGTTATTATTCTACACAAAAAGAAGCACAAGAAGCACTCGCGTCATATAATGCAGGCAACACGAAGAATAATTTAGATTATAAAAACCTGACTTTTAGTCAAGCCTGGCAGATGTTTCTTGATGACAAAAACACTAATAATTTAAGTGATAGCACATTGCGTGGCTATAATTTTGGTTATGCACTTGTAAATGATAATGTTCGCAACAAAAAAGTTATGGAAATTACATTACACGATTTACAGCAAAACTGCAACGAATTGACTAATAATGGCAAAGGATATCACACACTTAGAAAATTTCGTTCCATCTGTTCTATGGTGTATGAATATCTAAATAAAAATAATATTACTAATGTAAATCCTACGCAATATCTTGATATTGGAAAAAGTCCACGCAAAGGCGAAGCATTAGTTTTTACTGATGATGAAATTGATAAATTATGGATTGCTTATAATAAGGAAGAAACACAAAAAACCAAAGAAGCGTTAATGATAATTTTAATGCTTATGTATAATGGCTGCCGTATAAGTGAATTTCTGAATTTAAAAAGCGAAGATGTGCACATAAAAGAAAGATATATTGAAATAAAAAATGCCAAGACAGAAGCTGGCGATCGAAAAATTCCTATCCACGAAATGATGGTTAATTTTTATGAATATTTTTTGAATTACGAAAATCAATTTTTGATAACATTTGAAAAGTATGAAGGTAATGGCGAACATAAAAGAAGAAAATATACATATGCAAATTTTCGTGACAGTTATTGGGACCAAATTATAGATATACTTAATTTAAATGAAAATCTTACACCGCATAATTGTAGAAAAACCTTTTCAACCTTGCTTAAACGTTATGGTGTGGATATGACTTATCAAAAGTTAATTTTAGGCCATACAGGTGCATTAACACTTACAGAAAAGACTTATACTTATGTAGATATAAGACAATTAGTAGAAGCAGTGAATAAAATACCTATAAAACCATATTAAAACGTTGGTGCATCTGTTGGTATACCATCGTTATAAAAGAAGTAAGTGAAGATATTCACAGTTTTCAAAGAGATAATACAGATCAAAAAATCAATTTTTTACAAATCATCACAACCCCAGAAGTATCAAGGCTTCTGGGGTTTTTCTTTTTCAATTTTCTACAACAAAATCTTAAAATAATCCATTTAAAACTACATTTTTGGTACATTATCGGCTCACTATTGGTTTAAATCTTTCATATTAAAAATATGGGAGGTATTTTTTATGCATATTATTGAAGACACAAGACAAAAAATAGGTAAACACGATTTAAAAAATAAACAAATGGAAGATATAGGAAATAATATTGTGCGTTGTAAATTGCCAGTTGGTGATTATGCACCGTTTCCACCAATTTCGATAGACACAAAACAAGATTTAAATGAATTGTATACAGACGTGGTAAGCCAACACGTTAGATTTAGAAACGAATGTATTTTAGCACAAGAAAACGATTGTAAATTAATAATTTTAATTGAAGATGATGATGTACATTCGCTTGAAGAAGTAAAGGACTGGAAATCAAAGATACGCGGCACAGCTGTTTTTGGCGACAGATTATATAAAACACTTTGTACAATGAATAAAAAATATGGTGTAGTATTTGAATTCTGCGATAAAAGTGAAACTGGAAAACGAATAATTGAAATTTTATCAAAAAAGGCTATATAGAAAAATTCCGTCGTACGACGGACTGTCATATTAATAGTGTAAATAAAAAATAAATAAAAAGGAGAATAAAATGTTTAACAGGCACGCTTATGAAAATGCTTTATTGCACAAAGACTATTATGAAGAAACTTTTGAACGTCTAAATGGTGCGATGAATGAAGAAACAAAAAAGATGTTTTTAGAAAAAATTGATTATTGGGATAAAGAAATAGAAAAACAAGAAAAGGAGTTAATGAATGGAACAACTTAAATGTTTAGTAAATAAGTTAAATAAATATGCTGAATTATATGTTGAAAAACACAAAAATGATGAAGAAATTAAAACGCTAGGACAAGAATTATCAATTAGATGTGTTCGTAGAATGTATTATTTTTATTTAAAAATGGCTGATAAATACGACGATAATCAAACATACACAGAACAAGAATTAAATGATTTAGCGATTGATGCGGTTGATTATTTTTATGAAGCAAATATTAACCCATTAAAATATTTTTCATAATTTGTCAAAAACGATCATATTAAATATACAAAGTAAAACAAGAAAAGGAGAAATGATATGGTATATAAAATTTGTTACAGAACAAGCAAACAAACAGTCAATAGAAAATTATCTGGTTATAAGACAGAAACACATAAGTCTTGTACTTGCACAATTCCAGAAGCATTCCTTGACCGTATAGGTGTATCAAAAGACAACAGATTGGTTGATGTATCTATTAAGGACGACACGATTATTATAACTAAGGTTAAGGAGGATTAATTTTTAATGGCTGATAAAATGATAATACCAGAGGGATATTTTTGCACAGACGTAGATGAATTAGGAAATTTTTACGGTCAAAAAGGAATTCATGTAGATAAAGTTTCAAAAGTTATTTCACAGAAAGATAAAACGATTTGTGGGTTGTTCGTTGTAAGTGCCATACTTCGTGATGAATTAAATAACTGCGAATATATTGAATTTAAATATTTGAAAAGCGGTAAGGTATATAAAGAAGTATTTAAAGGTGACCAATTTGGTGAAGCAAGCTGTATTTCAACATTAACAGCTGCTGGCTTTCCTATTATCAATAAAACATTATTTTATCAAGTTGTTCAATCAGTTAAACTTGCAATTAGTGTTTTTGAAGATGTTAATAGTAAGTCAGTTGAAGCTAATAAGGATTTTATTGTTAGACACGGAAATGTATACATTAAATATGGATACCAGCCAACAAGTCACGGCTATGATTTAACACACTTTGTTGATAAAAGCGAAATAATTAGATATGGAAACCAGGATAGTGTTGACCTTCCATTATTTGAAAAAGCTGGAACATTAGAAGGACAAAAAGAAGATATTAAAATAATCGCAAGATATTTTAGACCAAAACACATTTTACAGTCTGCTTTAGCTATTATGTGTATGCCAGTTGTACTTCCACACATTGGACAATTAGAAAACCCAGTTTATTGTATTGCTGGACCTTCATCAATTGGTAAGCAGTTTTTATCTGCAATTCAGTCTAGCATTTGGGGCTGTTCAAAAATAAGATCTGGCGGGATAATGCGTGGCGATGATACAGACGCAGCTTGGACACAAATATTAAATAGATTGAATTCATTGCCAATTATTAACCCAGAAATGCAAGATATAATCAATAAATTTAGTGCTAAATACATTGCCGATATGTTATATATGTTTACAAAAGGAACATTTGGCGAACGTGCAAAAGGTAATGAAAACGCATTACGTGGCGACAATAGAACTTGGAGAAATGTTTGGTGCTTTTATTGTGAGGCTAACCAGTTCCAAAAAATAACTGGTGGTGCAAACTACCGATACATAATGTTAGATTCTGGATTAGTTGATGGTGAAACCTTTATGCAAGGCGAAGGAATTGTTATTGATGATTTCAGAGTGAATACAGAAACAAATTATGGTTATATTGGTCCTTACTTTACAGATAAATTTATTGATTATTCTAAGACACACAATGTTTATAATGAATGGAATAAAATCAAAGAAGAATGTAAGAAATATTTATCAAATGTAAAAAAGGCGAATTCTATTGGCTTATTAATATACACATATAATCTAATGATTGATTTTGGTGCGTTGCCACAAGAATTAGGAAAATTAGAAGTCGAAGAATATTGCAAATTAATAAATGAAGACAACGTTAATCGCGATCCATTTAATGAAGTTTTTGGATATTGGGTGTCAAACCTTTTAAAAGACCCTTCTATGCGTAGAATTGACGAAGTTATTAATGAAGATGAATATAGAACATTTGCAAAGACAACTAAGGAAGTTCGTGGAAGATATGAAATTAAAGATAATAGATTAACTGTATATATTCCAGAAGATAAATTAATACAGCAGTTGGATAATATTGCAAATGACTTAAAAATCGATGGTTTTGCGTTAAATAAAAAGACATTAGCTAAAATTGGTATTTTACAAACGAATTCAGAAGGCAAATATACACACAGAAAAAGAGATATAACAAGGGTTTACACAAAAGAAAGGGGATACGAAAAAGTTCTTATTCTTTCTATTCCATATGAAAATGATGTAGAACCAAAAAATACAGAATTAAATATTCAAGACATAATCTAATCTCGTCGTACGACGGGATTTTTTCTTATCTTTCCAGTAATAACAGTCATATTACTTATGAATAAAAAAAATAAAAGGAGTAATATGGTGGAAGATAAAGACTTGATAATAATGTACTTAAACGGCGACGAAAACGCCTTTAATGAACTATATAAAAGATATTTACCATATAGACATTCATTAGCATATAAGTATAAAAACAGCATTCAAAATTATGATTTAGATGATATTCTTGCGGAATTAGACATAGCATTTTTACAGGCAATTACAAAATTTGACACAACGCGAGAAGACGTTTCATTTTTTACTTTTCTAGGGTGTGTAAGTACAAATTACATAAACCAGATTTATAGCCGCGAAAAAAAGAAGATTAAAACAATCGATATTTCAAAATATCAAGAAGAAAATCAAAATGATATAGATTTGATTATTGATGAAGATGACAAGATATTAAAAATTGAAAATTCATTAGACCAAGAAATTTTAAAATTAAAAATAATAAATTTTTTATATTCCAAAAATATAAAAGAAATAAACATAAATTTATTCGTTGATTTCTATTTTAATGGCTATAATCAAAAACAATTATCCGCAAAATATAATTTAAAAGTTGGCAATATTGCTGACAGATTAGCACGTGTAAAAAACACAATTAGAAAGGAAACAGATTATGATTTACGAGGATAAAATCGAATATTTAAATAGATATAGAAATACAGTATCAAAAATTGATTTTTTAAGTGAAAAGATTGATTTACTAAAAAATAAAGTTTCAAGTGTTGGTAGTCCAACATTAAGTGATATGCCAAAGGGTGGCGGACATTTAACTACAGACGATATTGTGTGTGAATTTGTTGAACTAGAAGAAATATTAGAGTTGACAATACAATTAGCACAAAACTACAAAAAGCAAATAATTGCAACGATAAACAAAATTGATAATGCAAAAACAAAAAACATTTTATTATACTATTTTATTGACAATAAAAGTTTCAAGGACATAGCAATTTTATACGATTGTACAACACAAACAATACGAAATAAATATAAAGATGGAATTGAAAAAATTGAGATTTAACACGATATTTTTTATCTAATGACAGTATAATATAAGTGTAGGATATTTCTTTTTTATTAAACAACCTTTCTTTATTTGCGGAGCTTGCAGAAATGCAGCTCCATTTTTATTTGTTAGTATATTTTGTTTAAAAGGAGGTACAAAAAATGAATTTTATTATTGAAAACTGGTATTTGATTTTTACTGCTATAATTTGCGGTTTCCTTGCTGGTGCGGGTGTGTATGTATTTATTAACTATCCTACATCAACAAAAATGGAAAAGGTAAAAGAATGGCTTTTGTTTGCAGTAGAAAAAGCAGAAGAAGAATTTGGTTCATCAACGGGACAGCTTAAACTTCGTTATGTTTATAATCTATTTATCACAAGATTCCCAGGTTTATCCAAATTAATATCTTTCGAAACTTTTTCTATGTTAGTAGATGAAGCATTGAAGAAATTTAAAGAAATGCTTATTGAGAATAAGAATTTACAAAAGCGAGTATATGGTCGCGAATTAGATGAAGATGATTTAGAAAAAATAAAAAAACAGATTGATTTAAAATAAAAGGAAGTGTAACGAATGGAATATTTAGGAATAGACGTTTCAAAACATCAAGGCGTAATAGATTGGGACAAAGTTAAGACAGCTGGCATAAAATTTGCAGTTTTAAGATGTGGATATGGCACAAACAAGGCATCACAAGACGATGTACAATGGGTAAGAAATGCAACAGAATGTGAACGTTTAGGAATACCATACGACACATATTTATATTCATATGCTGATTGTGTGGAAAGTTCTAAAAGCGAAGCAGAACACGTTTTAAGACTTTTGAATGGTAGAAATTTCAACGGTATTGTATTTTACGATCTAGAAGATAAAACCACTGCTAAATGCAGCCCAAAAACATTAGGCGATATGGCAGAAGCATTTTGTAATATAATTACTGCTGCTGGCTATAAAGTTGGTATATACGCGAATAAATATTGGTTTACATCTAAATTAACTGATGAACGTTTTAATAGATGGCCTAAATGGGTTGCACAATATAATAATGTATGTACTTATAGCGGTGACAAAATGATGTGGCAATATTCTTCTAGTGGTTCAGTTAATGGTATTTCTGGCCGCGTAGATATGAATATACGATATACTGATTTACCAGGCCAATCAACAAGCCCTGTAATTAATACAGACCCATATGCAGGCAAAACTAATGAAGAATTAGCACAAATGGTTATAAATGGTGAATTAGGAAACGGCGAAGAAAGAAAACAAAAGCTAGGTGCAAGATATAACGATGTACAAAATGCAGTTAATGTATTATTAAACCCACCAAAACCAGTTAGAAAATCAAATGATGAAATTGCTAATGAAGTAATTAGTGGATTGTGGGGCAATGGTGACGATAGAAAAAATAGATTAACAAGTGCTGGATATGATTATAATGCAATTCAAGCTATTATAAATGAAAAATACAAACCAAAAAGAAAAAGTAATGAAGAAGTCGCACGTGAAGTTTTACAAGGAAAATGGGGCAACGGGAATACAAGAAAACAGAAATTAAAAGCGGCTGGATATGATTATAATACAATTCAAAATATTGTAAATAGATTGATGTAACTAAAGTCCGTCGTACGACGGGCTTATTTTTATATGAAGGAGGTAAAAAATGAGAATAATAAACGCTAAGTTATTAAAAAACCAATCATTGATTTTTGACAGCGATGTACTTGGCGAAAAGTATGACCACAACATAACAAAAATAGTTTTTGATATTGATGAAAAATATGAAGAATATCAATATAAATATATTGTAGTTAAAAACAACGATAGTTTAATAGCAATGTATTTATTAGATGATGAAAATTCGTTTACAATCACACAAAAAATAACTGCTGTTTCTGGTATTTATTCTATGTGTTTAATCATTTTAAAAAATAATATTGAAGATTTTGAAAAGGCAATTGAAGACGATATTGTTTTAGTTTCAACATCGCAAAATTTAGAAGTAATTGATAATGGTTTGGACGGAACAGAACGCGTTATAAGCGAAGATGACCCAAATTATGTATATTATTTCGATACATTAAGCACTGATATATACAATAAGTTAATTACTTTTATAAATGCAAAAATCGACATAGACAATATTACTGACGAAGTAATTAAAAACCTTAATACGGATGATATCGCACGAAAAGTTGAAAATGATATAAATATTGATGATTATTTCACAAAAGAAGAAACAGAAGAAGAATTAACTAAATATGTAGAAGATAACAAAGATTTATTTAAAGGCGAAAAAGGCGACCCTGGTGATATTGGACCAGTTGGACCTAAAGGTGAAGACGGTAAAGATGGACAGCCTGGCCCTAAAGGCGATAAGGGTGATATCGGGCCTACTGGACCAAAAGGCGAACAAGGGCCAGCTGGTAAAGATGGTGTTATTGGTAAAGACGGTATCGGTATTAGCAACATTAAAGAATTATCACACGCAAATAAAGAACACCGTATAAGATTTTATATGACTGATGACACATATAATGACATATATCTTTATGATGGTGAAGACGGTATTCAAGGCGAACGCGGCCCTATTGGACTTACTGGACCTGCTGGTCCAGCTGGTAAAGACGGAATAAATGGACAAGATGGCAAAGACGGTAAGGATGGCTCACAAGGAGAACGTGGTTTACAAGGTGAAGCTGGTCCTATTGGTCCACAAGGCCCAAAGGGTGATAAAGGCGATGCCTTTACTTATTCTGATTTCACGCCAGCACAATTAGAAAGTTTAAGAGGACCCGCTGGGCAAGACGGTGAAGATGGTCAAAAAGGTGATAAAGGTACAGGAATATCAAAAATTGATTTTCTTGAAAGTACAGAAGATAGCGGAATAAACGTTTTATCAATTACAACAGATGATGGTATTAAGAAATCATTTAATATTAAAAACGGTTCAAAAGGAAGTTCTTTTACTTATGAAGATTTTACAGATGAACAATTAGAAGATTTACGTGGTCCAGCTGGTAAGGATGGCACAAATGGTATTAATGGTTCAGATGGACAAGATGGCGTTGGAATATCAAAAATTGATTTTATTGAAAGTACTAAAGACGGCGGAGCCAATACTGTTAAAATCACATTAACCAATGGATATGTTAAAACGTTTGATATTTTAAATGGCTCAAAAGGCAGCACTGGCGAACAAGGCCCTAAAGGTGATAAGGGTAACGACGGATATACACCAATTAAGGGCGTGGATTACTTTGATGGACAAGACGGACAGCCTGGGCCAAAGGGCGATGCATTTACTTATAATGACTTTACAGATGAACAATTAGAAGCGTTGAAAGGCCCAAAAGGTGATACTGGTAGCCAAGGTCCACAAGGCATTCAAGGAATTGCGGGGCCTAAAGGAGATAAAGGTGATCCTTTTGTTTATAGCGATTTTACACAAGAACAGCTTGAAAGCTTACGCGGCCCACAAGGTATACAAGGTCCTTCTGGACAAGATGGGGCTGATGGTGCAGATGGATATACCCCAGTTAAAGGCGTAGACTATTTTGACGGTGAAAAAGGCGATAAGGGCGATAAGGGCGATAAAGGAGACCCATTCACATTTGACGACTTTACTGACGAACAATTAGAAAGCTTAAAAGGTGAACAAGGAATACAAGGCCCTGTTGGCCCCGCTGGTAAAGATGGATACACACCTATAAAAGGAGTTGATTACTTTGATGGTGAAGATGGCAAGGATGGTCAAAACGGTAAAGACGGTACTAATGGTAAATCGGCATATGAAATAGCTGTTTTAAACGGTTATTCTGGTACAGAAACTGAATGGCTTATTTCGCTAAAAGGCGAAACTGGTTCACAAGGTCCTAAAGGTGATACTGGTCCAGCTGGTAAAGATGGTTCTAATGGTGCGAATGGAAAGGATGGTAAAGATGGCGTTTCGGCATCACATTCTTGGAATGGCACAACATTAACAATAACTTCTGCAAGTGGAACATCTTCGGCTAATTTAAAAGGTCCAAAGGGCGATACTGGTGAACAGGGGCCACAAGGTTTGAAGGGTGATAAAGGTGATCCAGGCGATGATTATGTTTTAACAACAGCAGATAAAGCAGAAATAGAAAATACTGTTAAAACCGATGTCAAGGCGTATGTAGATGAATATATTTTAGGAGGTAGTTTTTAATGAGTTATACAACAGTAAACGAATTGATGACAGCAATAGCTAACGCAATTAGGAACAGAAAAGGAACTACTGAAGAAATTGCAAGTCAAGATATGCCTAATGAAATTGATAATTTACCACTTGTAATATCAATTCCAGCTACGACGAAGACTAATGGAATGAAAGATGGTAAATCAGAAGGTGCATTCGGTGGAGATGGTATTGCTAAATTATATTTTACAAATAAAATTAAAATCGGCAGTATAAAACAAACCTTTAAATTATTATCAAATTGTACAATCGATAATAGTACTTTTTTAAATGATGTATTTTCTAAAATAGATTATTATGATGATAAAGAAAAATATAGTAATATTGACTATTCAAATGCTGGTTATGCTGGAATGTTTAGTGGTGCTAGTATTACAAGTGTTGATTTTAGTAAAATAAATAATTTTCACCAAGCAAATTTTTATAACACATTTTACAACGCACAACTACTAAACAGCGTAACGTTCCCAGAAAATTTTGAAATATTATGTTTAAACAATGCTTTTTTCTACTGTCATCAGCTCAAAAATTTAGATTTTTCAAATGTTAGTTTTGCTGATATAAAAGATTTTAAGTCTGCCTTTGGATATAGTGGAATTTTAAATGTTCCTTCGCCTTCTGTACCATCTAATAAGGCTGAGTCGTTATATCAAATATTTTACGGATGTAGTGGTTTAACAACAGCAAATTTTGAATTTATAAGGGGCAGCAAACCTACAACATTATATTATGCTTTTACTAACTGTAGCAAGTTAACCAGTATTGATTTCGACGCACTAGACACAACAAATGTTACTAGTTTTTATAGTGCGTTGGACTATTGCACAAAATTAGAATATATTAAAAATTTTTCTTGCGATAATTATAATGGTGCAAAAACGACAATGGCATTTAGCAGCATATCGACATTAAAAGAATTTAGCTGGAAAAGCGGACACTTTCCAGGAATGTTAGGCGATCAAACATTTACTTTTAATATTTCGTTTCTTACAAACACAGACTGGTTTGAAAGCTTTGTTAATACAATAGGAATAAATACTTCTGGGCAAACTATCAATATAAAAATTAAAAGTAGTGTTTTTCAAACGTTATCAAAAGATAACCCAGCAAAGGTAAGTGAATTAATGGATAAAGGCTACAACATAGCAATGGGTTAAGGAGGTATATATGGATTTTAATGTAATTTATGCACCAGACGGATATATGTACGCGTCAAAAGATAGAACAGATTTTTTCAAAGGTATTCTTTTTTGTGAAAATGGCGGCACAATAGACGATTATGATTTAATAACAATTGAAGAATATGGTGAATATATGAAAGAATTAGAAAAAGAAATGGAGGAACAGACCGATGACGAGAATAGAGAATAAAGACGGAAGTGTTATTGTATCAGCAGACGAAGGAAATGTTTTCTGCTTTACACTAAGTTATGAAGATTATAAAAATAACAAATTAACACACGGAATGGAATTTTATAAGTCATTTAGAACGACAAAAGATTTAGTTGAAAATGCTTTGGTTTTATATAGTGAAATTAGTGAAACAGAAGCACAAAAAATCAAAGAAAGTATATAAATTATAAAAAGGTCCTTCGGGGCCTTTATTTTTTTGCAATTTTCTTTATATAGAAAAATTCCGTCGTACGACGGACTGTCATATTAATAGTGTAAATAAAAATTATTAAACAAGAAAAAGGAGATTAAATGATGAAAAATGTTGTTAAAGAAGAAAAAGCAAATATGAATTAATTTAATGGAGGAAAATGATATGTCACAAGAAATTAAAATTTATAGAAGATATGAAGGGGCAAATTGCAAACACAAATATAGTTATTATATTGTAGATGCAGCACAAGAAATAAATGAAAAATACGGTGGGTTTCTTTATATGGGTAAAGCTTATACATCGGCATTTACTATGTTTAAATTAATTCAAGGTAAATATCCTAAAAGCCCATATAATGATTGTTTTATTGGTGAAGATCCATCTTTTATTTGTGTCAATTTTGAAGAAGTGGTTGAATGGGTAGCAGAAGAAGTTGGTTTTAAAGAAGCCGCAAAGGTAGCTAAAAAAGAAAGAAAAAAAGCAGCAGAGCATAAAATTGCAATATTAAAAGAACTTCTTGATGCAATAACTGAAACAGACTATATATATGGTTTAGCAACAAGCAAAACGTCACCTATTCGTTATTGTAGAATTAAACGTACAGAATTTTCAAAAGACTATTATATTGATTTTGAGACATCAAATGTTTTTATAGATAAAGATGAATATGAAAATGTAATAGCAGCTGACACACACATTAGAGAAGTTAAGCTTGAAGATTATCAACGTGATAACGCTTATTATAAAATGCGATTAGAAATACACAATTTAGAATGGGTTTTACGATAATTCGATTAGTGGAGGAAAAAATGAAAATAGAATTAACAGAAAAAACGAAAAAAATATTAAAAATGTATTTTGAATTAATAGATAGCGAAGAATTAACTGGTCAAGAATTAGAAGATTTCATAAATAAAGAACTTGATGCACGTATAAGCGAAAAAATACTTAGTGCTAGTTTCGACAAACTAAATCCCGTAGTACGACGCGATTATTAACACTATGGTATTACTTTTTGTTGTACTACGGAATTTTTCGCCGCACATTCTTCCAAATCCTTCATATTATTTATAAGGAGGATCGAAAATATGATAAAGGTTATTAACAGAAATTATTTACATTTAAATCGGACTGAAAAACGAAAAAAAGGCATTTTAAAACTTAATAAATTCTTTTCGGCTATGTGTTTTAGTTTTTCATTACCAAATGATTATAAAACATATCTTGATGGCGAATACGTTGACATTTTCTTTTGTGCACGATTTGGCGGTATTGTAATAAAAGAACACCAGGCAAAATATGACAAACTTATTGGTGCTAGAAATACAAGTACAGTTAAAACAACAAAATGGCGTGGGACAATTGAATTTTCGGCCAATGTCGGTGAAGAACTTGGATTTTTTGAAGATGAAGTTAAGATAATGAAATACGAAAAAGATGGTGTAAAAATGCTAGTAGTCGTTCCATACCACAATGGCCTATTTTTTAGATGTGATAATGACGCTGTATTAAACACAAATAAATGGTTTAACAGCACTATAGATTAAAGAAAGGACAATACACAATGTTTATAAACGAGAAAACAGATCTAGTACAAAAAATAAATATATTAGATAAATTAATTGAATATATTGATGAAAGACGGGCAAAAGATAGTAATTATTTTGATTGCAAAGATGAATTAGAAATTTATAATGATTTTTCTTTATCAAATAGTATAGATATTGATATTGATAATATTTCATTCACATTAGATATGATAGAAATCGGAAAAAATTTTAGAAAGGGCACTAAATAAATGGATAAATTAATTGATATGGCATATGAAGCTGGTAAAAGTAAGATTTTTGTAAATAACGACACCAAACAAATGGTTATACAAATCAAATGGGATGGATTACCTGGTGCAAGATACTTAATGATTGATAAAGATAAAAATATAATAGAAATAAATTTAAACGATGCAGAAATTTATATTGATAATCCGCGTTTTGAAGAATATAAAATAGAAGAATTTTTGTATAAAAGTTTATTATTAGATTATTTAAACCACTAAATTTAGTGGTTTTTTATTTTATTAAATCACAAGATATTGTAGGTATGTGCGTACAATCGTTTTTATTTTGGCTTGGTTAGTAATTAATAGATTTATATTTTTGGTGCAATTACACGGAAACCGTCGTACTACGGGATTTTATTTTTCATTTTCATATAAAACAATCATATTATTAGTGTAAAAGATTTTTCTTGTTTAATAAATTTAATATGTATCGACTGGGGTAATAAAACATTTTCATTTTTCTCCGATTATTTGTATTGTCACTTTCTATAAAAATAACACCCCAGGCAAAAGAAAAAGAGCCGAAAGGCTCTTTTTTCTTGCATATTATTAGTATAAATACACACAAGAAAGTAGGTAAAACAATTATGGAACAGACAGAAACCGTCGTACTACGGGATTTTGAAATGTTGTTTGCCGAAGAAGTTGCTGAAAAGATAGCAATAGAAAAAAGCAAAGAAAAACAATATTTGAATGATTATAGAAAGGTTAAAGAACGTTATGTAACGGGTTTAAAAGGCGAAATAGCAGTCTTAAAATTATTAGGCTATAATTATAAAGATATTGATTTTGAAGCCTATAAAACGCCAAATAACGCCGTAAAAGACTTATCACGTATAGGATACTTTAATACAGAAATTAAATCAGTTGAACAAGGCAAGGCACACGTTATATATAAGATGAACAAAACAAATCAAATTCTTTGTGTCGTTGATAATGATAAGGTCGATGTACTTGGAATAGCAACTATTGATATATTGAATAAGTATCAAGACGATAGATTGATATTAGATAGTAGATTGCGAGTAAAGAATTGGAAGACTGGGTTTTGTGGATATGAAAAATTAATTCCATTTAACTCAAATACACTTTGTAAATTAGAATGGGCATGATACCCATTCTTTTTTTGATGCCACTTTTTTTTTAAAATTAATTGATTTTTTGTGATCTAAGCACACTTTATAGTAAGGATTTGAAAAAACCTGAATTGTGCAATATGCACAAAGTAAAATGTGTTTAAAGTTTAAAAATAAAGAATTTTCCACCTAACAGGTGGCACGATTCCACCTGTTTTTTTAAGGTGGTGGAAAAATTCGAAGTGCTCAAACCCGCATAAATGCTGGGTTTTTAAAATAAATTCCACTTTTCCACTAAAAAAAAAAAATAAACATATAAATATATATATATATATATAAATATACAATATATACAAAAATACAAAATTTCATATAATGCATTTTTAAAAATATATACTTTCTTTTTTCGAAATTAGGTGGAAAAGTGGAATACCCCTCGCAAACCCAGTAAAATCAAGGGTTTAGGCCTGCCACCTCGCCAAAAAAGAGGTGGAATCTATGTGGAATAACAAAAAACAGGTGGTGGAATCATAAAAGGGCTATATAAAAATAAATTCGTTTCATTTCTGTCATATTATATATATAAATGGTATTAAAATAAGGAGGTATTAAAATGAATAAAATCAAATGTGTAAAAACTGGTATCACTTATAATTTAATTAAGGATACATCTTTAATTACTGATATTGATAGTAAAAATATATGTAAGTACTATATAAGACCATGTGACTGTAGATTTATTGATAATGCTGGCGGATATCATTGGAAATTTAATGAAAAAAAGAATTAACAGGAATACGGCTATATGATATTCTCCAAAAAAAGTGCGATGAAATGTTTGACCTCATAATGTATGACCCTAGCTATGCAGAATTTGCAGGATGTATTGAAAAATATGCACAATATATTGAAAAAAGTTTTTAATAAAACACGATATTTTTTTTGTATTATTAATATAATATAAGTGGAAGAATAATTTTTCTTCTGGATTTTATCTATATACCATATTAATCCTTAAGTTCGTACGCTACGACGCAAGCTCTGGCGTATGAATTTTTTTATTTATATGGTGTTGTGATATCCGTATGTGGCTGCATACAAAAGGTAGGTGATGAATTCTATGAATATAAGTTGCCCATATTGTGGTAAGATACACGACCGCAAATTTATATGTGATAAAAAAGCCCAGGCGGAAAAAGAACGGGCTGAAAAAAATAGCATATATAAAAAATACTCGGCTACAACAAAGTGGCGTAGACAAAATAAATGGGATAAAAAAGCCATACAAATTAAGAAACGTGATAAGTACTTGTGTCAGTGTTGCAAGAATAATATATGTATGGAAGAAGGACGCCAATACAATAGCGATAATTTATCTGTGCATCATATTGTTCCGCTTGTAGAAGATTATGGGTTAGGGCTGGACGACAGTAATCTTATTACGTTGTGTGATAGACATCATGAACTAGCAGAAGCAGGCGACATCAGTCGTGACGTGTTGCGATCATTAATAAACAATGATGATGACGATGACTATATCTTGTTGTGGTAGCGAACCCGTACACTATATGTTGTGCATACCCCCCGTTTTCGAAGGCCTGGAAAGTATTGATTTTACTAAGAC
>RHMF01000075.1_pt1 | contig 37308 bp, 71 predicted proteins | sample 5365151 | NCBI WGS metagenome assembly RHMF01 (sample SAMN10266501, study PRJNA497801) | feces metagenome | isolation source: feces | host: Bos taurus | place: China: Prairie of Fairy Mountain | collected 2017-08-14 | reverse complement strand
CAGACATAGTTTTTAAAGTTCAACTGCTTTACTGGAGTCAAATCTCCATCCAGTGTATGAATTACCTGGAAATCAATATCTTTTTCCAGTAATGCAGTCATAATTCCATTCAATGCGACATAGTTACTAATCATATTAACGCTCGTATTCAGGGAGTTTAGGTTCAACCAATTCGATTTTTCCTTTCGGTTTTGTCTTGTTCATGAGATCATTCAGAACTTTCTTGTTCGTAATTACATGATGACTTTCGCGTAATTTCTTGATGTTATACTCCTTACATTCACGGATTGCCTTAATAAAACCGTTCATATCATTCGAGACACACTTAGCAGTATTAGGCTGGAAAGACTTTATCCAGTTATCTCCGTTGACATTTACATAAATTTCCACCCAAGGATGCTTTTCGTAATCGAGATAATCAAGAATCATGACATACGGCATATCAGTATTCGCATGATAGAAAAGCAGTCCGTCGAACTGGTCTTCTGCCGTACGAGGACAGCCAAACGTAACGCAGTCATACTTTTCGATGTACTTGCGGAATGACTGGAGCCTCTTTGTTAAATATTCGATTTTTGCTAAAAGCATTGTTTCCTCCATTAAAGGTCTTCTGGGTGTTCAAAGATAACCCTAATCATGACATTATGTTCGACTGTCGTAAGTTCTCTTTCTTCATGAATATCTTTTTGATTTGTATCGTCAATAAGGTAGAACTCGTCGCTGTTCTGGTTATCGATATTATGCGGAAAACCAGCTTCATCCATACACTGTTGAATAAAGCATGTCTGCTTTTCGAGACCAAAACGTTTCATCGCCCCCGGAATATGCAAATCTTCGATTTCAACTTCGTCAGTCGTATTAACCCATTTATGTTTGTATGCACACTGGATAGAATCATCCTTTGTCCAAACTGTTCCACGATTTTCTTCAGGAATTTCAAGAACATCAAATAACCACTTAACGATTTCAGGCCTGATTTCATCATGAGTCTTCCAACCCCAAGTAAAAAAGTTAACCTTTACTCGAGACGGAGAATAGCTTTCGCTGATTATCTCCAAAACATGACGAGAAACCCTGTCGCACTGTATATGCAATAGATTACAGTTAAAAAGGTCATCGATAAGAGTGTTTTCGATGTCTATGTAAATATGAGTGTCCATATTTAAAATATAGCAATAAATTGTTATTTTGTAAACCCTATGTCGGGTAATAGGTCAGCCGACCGGTATATTGAACATCTAAAAATCCAAGATGTATTACCTTTGACTTATCGGTAGGTCCCTTCACCGGATGAATTACACAGAAAGCGCCGATACCGTATACGATTTCAACTTCTGAATAATGTCCAAGGTATTCAAGCTGAAAATGATAATTTTCCCATTCGTCGTCAGAATCCGAATAGACAAAGTCTTTAAAATTCGGATTATAGAGATTCTGATAGAAAAATTCCATACATGACCAGATTTCTTCTTTATCCCTGCCCTTGTACTTATAGAGCATGGATTCTTCTTCAAATGTCTTCTGTTTACGGACTAGTTCTTTCAGCTTATTGATGACAATTTTATACTGCATGATGTAATGTAATACATCGGCAAATATTTTTCCTTCCAAGTCTGGTTCAATCATTACCATTTGAATTTTCCTTCATATAAATCGATAACTGTCTTTAATTTTGTAATGGCTTTGTCTTTCGGCATTCTTTCGGTCGCAATCTTCATCGAATTAAGACAACGCTTAATTTCCAAATCGGTCATTTCGGAAACTTTATATTTCCTGAATACCCATGTCTGGTTTGTCTGAATATTTGTTCGATATTCATAAGCGTATTCGATACCTTCCATAGACATAGCCCAGTTTTTAACCTGGTCTTTAGTCATGTGCGCTAGCCAATGGATTTCGTATGCGACACGAACGATGTCAGAGACTGTAGCCATATTACTTCGCCTTAAACATAGAAGTTAAATCGAGTTCGAAATAATAACCGCGTTGGTCATAACGCCTATCGTAGTTTTTAATTTCGCTAGTTTTAAAACCAGATTCAGTAAGAGCTTCTCTAGCTAATTCTGCCGTATGTCGAATATCCCAGACGCCTTCTTTAGCATTCCATCCGTCAGCATACAGATAGATTTTTACGTCGCCGTCTTCACATCTGATTGTATTGTGGCAATCATCTCTTCCGACTTGTGCAAATATGACGTCTAAATTCCTACTGCCGATACATGTTTGAATCCGGTCGGTCAATTCTTTACTATTGACAACTAAGTTTGCCGAAACGAGTTCTTCTGCTTTGGCTTTAGCTTTACGTCGTTCACCTTCTTCATGATAAGCCTGTTCCTGTCTAGCTTTTTCGTCAACACGTTTCTGTCCCATGTTCTTGAATTTATCAAAATTTAAATCAGACCATGCGTGAGTCTTTTTATATTCATCAATATTTTGTTCCATGTTAGAAAGGAAAACCTTTCGCCACGGATTTACCTTTTTCTTGTTTTTATGTTCTTCGATAATTTCACTTATTACATCAGCAGCTTTCTTTTCAAGTTCAGACGGTTCTTCTACAATGTCTTTTTCTGGAGTAAGCCAGTTGATTATGAATTCATTTTTCTTCTTGGTCATTTGCTAGTCCTTGTAACATAATATTCTTTAGTTTCTTTTTGCGCTTGGTTGTATTCGTCAGCCCAAGCGTCGATATATTCATTCCATTTCTTTTCAGGAGAATTTGCTTTCTTCTGTTCGGCAATGAATTTCTCGTTTAGTTTCTTATAATACTTGTCCTGGTTCGCGCAAGGGAACGGACAACTAGTACAACCGCCACAGTTAAAGAAACTATAGCACCATGCGTTATCATGGCAGTATGTCGGGCATTCTTTCAGATAACGAATATAAGTAGCGAGCTTTTCTTCATGGGTGATATTCAGTTCCTTTTCAAGAACTTCCATCAACCTGTCGTTAAGGTCTTCTTCTGTTCCGTTATTTTCGATAACCGACAATACGTCAGGAGGATCAAGACTTTGAGGCGCCATAAGGTCAGACTTGTAAAAATTCAGATATTTTTCATCCTGCGTCTTATCGAGCATCATGAGTAAATCAGAATTCTTTCTAGCCTGTAACCTTTCCATTCTGATTTTTTCATCAGCCTTTACCATGATAACGGTATCGATAGACAGGTAATTACGGCACCAGCCGAGTTCTGGTGTTAATGCGGCTTCGAGAAAGATAACTTCCTTGCAGTTATTGCTTGAATAGAAATGACTTAAAGAGTCAAGCATTGGCCACATCACGGCTTGCATGATGTCATTACGCCAACGCTTTGCATTTTCATCGTCTCTCGTAAAAACGACCGTTAATAGCTTATATGTGTCAATCATTCCTTCTTCATTAAGAACCCAAGGACCGAGATTATAAACGATGTCTCGGAATGAAGTTGGTTCCTGGTAATATTTCTTGAATTCGGAATCCATATCAATTACTTTATAATGTTTCTTACGGAGAAGTTCAGAAATCTTGGACTTCCCACTAGCCATTCTTCCAGTAATTAAAACAAATCTACCCATAGTTAAAACCCGTCGTTAAATCCGCCTTCGTCATATCTGCTCATGAAATGTTCCCAAAGACGATCGTTGTATTCTTCTTCGATAATCATTTCTTCTAGTTCAGCTTCACGCAAGAGCTCTTCTTCAGTCTTTTCACCATCCATGATATAAATCCAAGATTTCTTTAAGAGTTTTCTGACGTAATTCAGTTCCTGTAGTCCAGCATGCATTGAAGAACAAATCACTGAACTGTTTAAGGTTTGCAAATTTCAAGAACTGCCTTACTGCAGTAGAAGATAAATGCTTTGTATGCTTGTCCGCAGCAAAATATACGTAATTCAGTTCGAATTCCGTATTTTTCTTGAGCACAATATTATATTCACGCTGTGATTCTTCGAAATCCATGTCGGCCTGGTTACGAATACCGCGAATGACCGTGGTAATACCTTTGGATTCGCAATATTCAGTAAGTCCCTTGTCAGTGACATCGAAAGAAAGTTTCTTTTCCCATTTCGTGTCCTTGAAAAAGTTCTTAATCCAGGTCATACGTGTCTTAGCCGGAACTGCATAAGTCTTTTCCGGATTTGAAGCGACAAGAACAATAACCTTATCGAAAACCTGTGCTGCTTGATAAATTGTAGTCAAATGACCCGGATGAACCGGGTTAAATGAACCAGGGAATACTGCAACGTTTTTAGTCTTCTTCGATTTCATTTTTATCCTCTTCATGAGATTGGACTTTACGCAAGCTTTCCAGGATGATTCTCAGTTTTTCATGTTCTTCTTTGCTGAAGTCATATTCTTTATCACCGTAAGCAAGTTCAAGAACATCGTCTATGACCTGTGCAATCGTCGGTTTTTTCGGATAGGCTTTTTTCCATGCCCATTTTTCCGAACGGTCATAATCAGGTTCAGGAATTTTACGTTCAAACTGACCTTCATACCAGCCTTTGTAACGGTCACTATAATCCCAGTCGATCAGACGTTCAATACCGAAATTATCCAATAAACCTTCACGACCTCTCGGTGAAAGGTTATGTAGAATTTCAGCGATTTCACAACATTTCTTGAAGTCAGCTACGACGTTATCATAGAAACGCTGACAATTGAGATGACGAATTCTCCAGAGTTTATCACGTTGGGCTTCATATTTTTCGTATTCTTCGAAACTCAAGTCTTCGTAGTTTGGATAAACGGCTTCAATCGGTGTAGAGCAATCGCCTTTGACACGAATATGAACTGCTGTTAATTCCATAAATTGTTGAAGTTTTGCCAAGAATTTTTGTGTTTCACCGATCGTCTGGTCGTCTTCACGGTCGCGGAGAGAACCGATTACGGTAACGTAACCGTAGTTAAAGGTTTCACCGTCTTCAGAAGAAAACGAACTCGGCGAAACAGGAGGGTTTACGAAGAATTTTACCGGACCTTCAGAACCGGTAATATCAAAACCGTTACGGCGAGTCATTTTGATAGCCCATTCGATATAGGCTACGATACGATCTTTGCTGCCAGACTGAAACGGCAATTCTGCGTTAAATGTTCCACGAATGTATGTCCAATGACTCATTATTATTACTCCTTGTTACCGTCTAAATATAATAAAAACGGGTCTACATGTCAACCCGTTTTGCGCTATTTTCTGTCTCGAAAGATGAGCCTTTAAGTTTTGGTTTTTTCCTTAGAAGCTTATCGAATTCTTTAGCTAATCGCTGTGAATCAGATAAAGGTTTTCGAGGCTTCTTTGGTTTAGGTTTAGAAACGGCCGGAGTATCTATTACTTCACGGTCAACTTCTAATATTTTCCAACCATGAGATTCAAAAATTGCTTCTACTTCTTTTATTAACATTTATTAACTCTCAATAAATTGTCGTATTTTTCCGCTGTAGACTTTAACTGTTTAACTGCTTTCTCTTCATATACGACAGTAAAATTTGTATCTGATAAATCTTTGAAATATCTGGCTTTCCATAATGCCAAGAGCTTTTTGGCATTCTTCTGTCCAGGAATTAAATATCCTCTACCGGGATATGAAATAGTGGATGCAGAATAACTGATAGCTTTATTGAAATAATAACACAAGAACTCTTCTTCGTTATATTTTACATTTTTCCATTTCGGGCGCCAAAGATTCAAAATAGATGGATTCTTCTTATACTGTACGATATAATACCAGCCATCCCAGTTAGGAATAGTTCCAGAAATTTTATCATGAAATCTTGAAAGCATGTCAGTCTTTATGATTCTGAATTCCATTATTCCCTCAAGAATTTTTCATATTGCTGTGTCATTGTCATTTTTTCCGGACGTTGCTTTGTAATAAGCATAATAAACAAAATTGTCGGATTAATAAATATATGCTTGATTAATGATATAGCAACCAGAACTGGGAATGTAACTACCCAGCTGAATGTACAAATATACCAGATATAAAACATCGTATAGGTCAATGCATGGTCATTTTCATTGTCATACCAGTTCTCATGGTTTACAAGATATGTGACATAGAAAGCCCAGCCGAGGATAATGATAATTAAGAACAATATCGGAAGCCACTGGTTATTCTGGAGAAACAAGACAAATGGATCCGGTTCACGATATTTACCCATCGAATACAATAAAAAGATAATACTACTCATCGATGTAAAAATCGATATGATTAACGAAATAACACCAAAAACGGAGCTTTCTCCATTTTGTAAAATATCGCCATGCATTTTCCTTAGTATATTTCTCATTGTAATTACCTTTTTAATAAAGTGTCATATTGTTCTGTTATTGTTTGTTTTGGTTTCTTCCTGGTTCCAGAAAGCAAACGGATTAAACCGATAGTGCAATCGTAAAAAATGAACTTACCTGTTATTCCAAGCACAATTGATGGATAATAAATCACCCAACTGAACGTAAGAATATACCAGAGATACCATAACGTATATGATAACACATGGTCTTCCTCATGTTCGAACCAGGTATTGCAATTCGATAAATATATACCGTGAAATACCCAGCCAATCGCAGATATAATACATAATGTCGTCGGAATCCACTTATGTGCCTTTAGCATAAGAGTGGTACTGTCATTCAAGTTACTAAAATGTGCACACATCGTAGCAATGAAGATAAATACTCCTATTTCAAGAGCACAGATGTAGATAAAAAACGACGTATTACCTTTTAGAATATCAGATTTTGACATATTATGCCTTATTAGCGTCAAGTAACTTCTGCATGACAAACTGGTTAAGCCCAGCATCACCATGAGGCAAGAAAAGCATAGTCTGCTTGTTTGCGTTCATGTAAAGGTCATTAATAAACGAACCGACTGCGACAGAACGACTCTTTCCTGAACGACAATGGATATACCAGTATTTTGCCGTATTAAAATTGTCCTTAATGAACTTTACGAGCTTGCTTGCCTGTTCATCAGTAATTCCATAAGCAATACCGTATTTTGTTTCCATGTATTCCATAACAATGTCGTCAAAATCGAGATTAAGGACATTGTGGCTATCCTGCTTGAACCAGTGTTCGTCATATTCATGCTTATGGTTACGAAGATAGTTTTCCTGAATATCATGTGTACAGCCTATAGAAATACAGGCTACGTTATCAGGAACATTCTGTGCATCAGAATGCCAACCGTAACTGTACATGTAGTTATTGAATGACTTATGCGGATATACATGTATTAGAATACGGTCTGCCGGAGCAAGAGGCTTATCGTACGGAATATTCTGCGGTATCATACTCATTCCTTATAGTTTCGAATTCTACGGCAGTTTCCTGTACCGTATCGTGTTCAAATGGCACGCCTTCACCAATTTTCTGTTCTTCTTCCATATTTAACCTATAGATTTAAGGTTATCAAATTCTTCTTGAGTAAAGCAATTAGTCACGAAATCGGAAAAATTATACTTCTGGTTAACAATATAGTAATATGGTTCAGTTTCGTAAATAGGTCCGATTGAATCAATACCGACAAGTCTTGATTCCATGACTTTTACACAGAACCAGTCCTTACTAATAGGAACGATTTTAACCTCGGTTCCGTTCGGAAGCATGGTCATTTCCGGATCCATTTTCAAGTAGAACAGGAATTTCTTAACTGGTACCTTTTCTAAGGCGTACTTACGGTAATGGTTATACTTCCATTTCAGGATTTCTTTCTTTCTCTTGTAAATATCGAGAGACTGAATCAGTCTGTTCTTAAATTCCTTGCTGAATTCATCAAGAGTAAGTTCAGAATTACCGAAGCATAATTCTTCGTCATATATAAGGGTTGCTTGCTTGAAGTCAACCGTATGTGCCCAGAACTTGGTACGCTTGAAAATCGGAAGAATTTCAAACTTGTCATGAAGCAAGGTATCGAAGTCCTTTTTGAACTTAAAGCTTGACGCGAACATGATTTTATCATAAATGAAACTGCCAAACTTAGCTAAAAGAACATTCTGGTTTAATTCCAAATCAACATATGAAAAATTTACACCACCACCAGTATACGTGACAATAATACCTTGCTTGCCAAGTTCGTCTATATCATAACAATCTTTAAACTGGTAATCAGGCATTTTTTATCTCCGGGAAATGAAACCTAGTGCATAAAGTACAAAGTAAATCAATGCAAGGAACAGGATTATCGGCAAGAATGCATAAATCAAGCAGATAATCAAAATAATCCAAGGCAGGTTAAAGTAATTCCTGTCAGTGATGATAAACCATACGCAAAGAATGGTTGCGAGAATAAGCCAGGCTGAAATAATCATTTTTTATTTTCCTCTATGAGTTTAAGTTTTTGTTCTTCAAGTTCTGCGTCAAGACGAGCGATAATTTCCTTTAGAGAATCCTTACGCTCTTCTGCATATTTAAGATTTTGCCGCCAGCGTTCTACGGTATAGTCCTTTGCTCCGCCTTTTGCAATCTTCTTGGTAAGCTTTTCAATTTCCTTGTCGCAATCTATAATTGACGGGTCATAATCGTTATGCCACCAGGGCTTAACGCTATAGAAATGAGCGGTCGAAGTACGAACCTTAGTGTTAGAATCGATACATGATCCTTCCATTGCCGAGGCTTGCCAAAGAAACGGAAACAAGTCTTCAAGGCAATTGATTTCAACCTTATTCCCCTTCAAATAGATTATATCCTTTTCAGTATCTATAGATTCCTTAAGCGTACCGTAAGCACAGCGACCAAGATCATTAAAACAATTAAGTGTAAAAACCATATTATAACCTCTAGCCTAAAATATAGCAAAAATTACTATTTTGTAAACTATTCACCTAAGATTTTGCGATACTTTTGGTAGTTCTTATTTACTGTTCCAACATACTTCATGGTTTCAGGCGGAATAAATGCAGAATTATCACCGTTCATATAAAGCTTGTAATTAGCAGCAATCTTTGGCCCGCCGTTATATCCAGCCGAAACAAGTTCGCTCCTGTCATACTTCTGTTTCAGGATATAGATATAGAGAATACCGATTTTGATATTCTTCTTCAGGTCATAGATGTCTCCTTCCTCGTACGGATAACCGTATCGCCTTGCAATCGAGACAAATGTCGAAGGCATAATCTGCATAAGGCCGCGAGCACCGACATTTGAGATTGCCTTGTAGTTAAACCTGGACTCAGCCTGAATTAACGCCAGTGCATAGCTATATTTGACACCGATACGTTCGCACTCGTCGTAAATCAGGGTAGCGAGCCTAAGGCATTCCAGTTCGTTGAAATCAGGACGAACATCCCTGATGATAAGCTGGCCGTTTGTGACCTTATACTTTCGGATAGATGATTCTTCGATTCCGAGCTTAAGCTTATCGATTTCGTTGATAAGGCTATCTTGCTTCAGGCTTGATTCTGCAAGAAGCTTATTGACATGCTTTACCAGTTCTGCATTTTTCTCGGAATGCATCTGGTAAATATTCATCGACGCGATTGCCAGGAGCAATGCGATGCAGAAGAGATTGATGAACTGTCTGTATTTGCGATTGAATCGCTTTAGAGATACTAGAAATGATTTCATGTTAGATATTGTTGTTTATGGCGGCAAGCGTATCTAAATGGTCCATAACGCTTTCATATGGAACTTTTGTATTTCGCCCACCGCCGTTGTGAGCATTGATAAGAAATTCTATAACGTTTTCCGCCATTTTCAAAAATGCATCAAACTGGGTTTGAGGTTTTATCACGTTAAACGAAATCCAAGATATATTATTCCTAAAATTCTTTTCAGATGAAGAAATTGTAAGAGTATTCCAGCGAGTATACTTTAATTCAAGTTTAATTACCGTATATTTCTGATGAGGATGTTCTGCCATTGCAAACGACAAGAATTCCACTGTTAACTCGTTTCCAACAGGTCCGTAAACTGCAATGTTTTTCTTACCAAGGCAGCGTTCCTTGATTTTATCCATCAATATTTCGTATTCTCGTAACATCAACTATAATATAGAAAAAGGGCTGACTTTCGTCAACCCTTAATAGGTAAAACAACAAATTGTTTAGAATTCGGTAAGACTGTCCCTGTCGTAGAAGTCTTCATCCGGGTTCTTTTCCGGGAATTCTTCAAGTTCAGTACCGTATTCGAATTCGTCATCGTCTTCGATTTCGTTATCTTCGAGCGTATCGGCAATGAGTTCGTCTAATCCTTCATCGGTAGGACCATCGGACGGTATTCCAAGAAGAACATCCTGGTCGACATCCGGATAAACCTTTTGAAGAAGGTCAAGTCCGTCAGGCATGATGAACCACTTGTTACGAGAGTTGTCATACTTGATGAAATAGTTATCGGTCATTGCAGCAAACATGCTCTGGTCAGTTCCTTCACGGATTCCAGCGATTTCCTTAAGCTCAGCCGGTTCAAGATAACCACCGTTATCATAAAGAGCCTTAAGAACTTTAATGTAGACACGATCTGCAGACGGTTTCGAGAAGTTATAGCTATACTTGCTTTCGACAATATAGCCAGAACCTGCAAGAATATTTAATGCTTCGTTAAGATTCATAATTTCTCCTGTTTTATATTATTTATAGCTATTCTGAATCTCTTTTAACGAAAAGCGTAAATCCAATAAAGCCAATAAAATAAAGCAGGGCGAGAATTAAATACAACGTATTGGAAGTAAAGACATTAGCGAGAACTGGGCCTGCGATACCAGCCATACCCCAACCACTGAGCGTCATGGCATGTACTGTAGATACACAGGAATTTCCAAATCTCTTGGCGAGCAAGGACGGAAGACAACTAAAGTTTCCACCGTAAGAGAATTCACAGAATAAGATACCGATAAGCAAAAGAATCGGCTGTTGAGTATAGCAAAGGAACGCCCCTAGAATACCCAGACTGCAAACCCAGTGATATGCCGCCTTTCTTCCGATTTTATCTGACGCTGTACTCATTCCGAACCTGCCGCCAACATTGGCAATAGCCGTTAACGACATGAGCATTGCAATAGCCGTAAATCCGGATCCGAGTAACAATCCCTTTTCCTGTGAAATCAGGGCGAGACCACATGTAATGTTAATAAAGAACATGAACCAGATAGAAATATATTCTTTCGTCAGGAATTTCGCTTTCCACAGATTCTTATAAGGAACAGCGGTATAGATTGTCGAAATAAATGCGGGATTAGGCTTATATAGCCAGGAAGAAAGACTCATGACACCAAGGAATATCGAACCCATTAAAAGGAAAACGACCGGTAACGAGAAATTAACCAGGAAATACTCAATCATAGGCGAGGCGACAAATTTACCGAGCCCGAAGCCTGTAATCGCGAGACCTGAAGCTAAACCCTTATGGTCGCTGAAGTTAGCCATAAGCTGCTTAATCGGCGACGTATAGCCTATTCCAGTTCCGCATCCCATGAAGGCACATGCGATGTAATAGAGCGAGAGAAATCCGGAATAAACGGATAACGAAAGCATAAGCATACCGACTGCGAATAGTACGGTCGATACGATAGCCATTCGTTTCGGATTCATCTCGACGAAACGACCGAAAGCAGCAGCTCCCATGCCGAGGAAGAAGATAATGAGGGTAAACCCGATGTCAGCCTGGAATTTGCTAATATCGAAAGCCTCCATTATGTTCTTTGCATACTGTGAATAGTTATAGACGCTGCCTAATGAAATAGGCAGAATCAAACCTGGAATTAAAATATTTAAGTATCTGTTTTTCATAGTACATTATTTATTACGCAAGATTTTCGCAATATTTTCAACAACTTGGTCATATCCTGCAACGTTACCATCGACTCTGGTATATTCAATACCGTTACTATCAAGAAAATCCAAAATACGCTGGTCGATATTTCTTGCTTCTTCTTCGGTCTGGTTTCTTCCGTTCGGATTATAGTCTTTCCTGCGGTCGACGAAGATATTGAACGTATTTTTATATTTCTTTGCCTCATAAAGACATACATCCTGATAAGGCTTTTCGTCCGTGTACATTGCCCCGATAGCAATCGGACTGTCGGTAACGATAACATCTACCTTTCCGAGAAGTCGAGCAACCTTAAGGCATTGCTTGCCAGTAACATAGAGCTGGCAGTGCTGGAGAACGAACTGGTCACCTTGCCAGACACGATCCTTCGCATATTCAGAGACATATTCGGAATCGATTCCGGCCATCTTGAGTTTTGCGAAGATATAAGCAGCCCCCGTACTATTGTGAACTACCGTACAATCATCAAGAACAAACCTATGATTACCATCTGTAGTAAAACCATAATATTCTCCATTACCAACAGATTCTATAGTAAAACATTCTCTTAATACTTTTGTAGTATCTTTAATATTATTTTTAAATTTTTTACGTTCAATTTTTACAGGAATTTTAGTTAAGTCACCAGTAATACTAATTCTATAATATATTCCGGTAAAATCATTAACTGTTTTTTTACATTCTTTCATTGTGGCACGTAATCCGCAACTATTTACTAAACAATAAAAATCATATGCTAATTGATAATTTTTATTTATCCAATCATATGATGTTTTCGATTTTCCACCATCAGAATCAATTAATCCAGCGATTAATTGTAAACGTGTATTAATATCAGCAGTTTTATACTCTAATGGAATATGTTTATTTTTAATTAAATTATATAAATTACCTTTTAATGGATGATTTGAATGATTTCCAATATTTCCTTCAGTTAAACAATATGTTTGACAAATTCCTTCTTTATATGAATGCTGTTTTAACATTAAGCCTAATTTTTCTGCATAGTTATGACAATATTCTATAACTTCATTATCAGCAGTACAAAATCTATTTATTTGTTCAGATATACCATCACCAAGCCAATAACCTAAATAATATGGATCAATTTTTAATTCTATATTATTTTTTGTATAATTTATTTCTTTTTTATATAATCTTGAATAATGCCTATGCTTTTTACTTGCATTAAAGTATTCTTCAATGGATATATCTTCATAAGACCATGTTTTATTAACATGATATCGCATTAATGATAAAATATGATTTGCACTAACTATAATATCCTTAGAATGACCTCTATGTAATTTATACATTTGTGCATTACCGCGATGTAATTCTAAAACTTTACGAGGTGTAGAATCATCACCCATAACAGTATCACCAATTACAATATCTTCTATATTTTTAATTGTTCCATTCCACATAAGCACTTTTGTGCCTTTTGCAAAACATTTTCCTGCGCCTGGACCTGCGTAAAGATTGACTAATAACGTATTTTTCATTTTTATTCCTCTGTAACAGTTTCAAATATAGCAAAAATTTTGTTACGTATAAGAAAACTGGAAAAAATCTGTATTTACAAAATCATTCTAGTTTGCTATATTTATTGATATGAAGATTGAATTAGATACAATACAGAATGACCTTTTGAAGACTGGCATGAAGCTCGCTTCTGCTATTTCTCATATCAAGACACCAGACAACAGGCTTTACCAGGCCTATCTCGTCGGCGGCTGTGTTCGAGATATTGTCAGATGGAAGCTGGGCCAGATTGAATTCCCTGAAATTCATGACATTGACATCGCGACCAACATGCCGATTGCCGAATTGCAGAAGAACTTCAGAACTGCAAGCAACAACGGCGAGGCTCACGGTACGATTCTCGTGTTTATGGACGGAATTCCTTTCGAAGTAACTCAGTTCAGAACCGACGGTAAGTATACTGACGGCCGTCGTCCTGATAGTGTCAAGTTTACTAACGACTTCATGCAAGATTGCGCTCGCCGTGATTTCACGATTAACGCGATGGGTCTTACTGGTAACGGTATTGTATTCGACTACTTCGACGGTATCAAGGATATTGAACGAAAGTGGATTCGTGCAGTCGGTGATCCTGTGCAAAGGTTCTCTGAAGATACTCTGAGAATTATGCGTGGTATTCGATTCATGATTAACTTCGATTACGGTATTTCTGAAAAGACATTTGAAGCCATGAAGACTGTTGTCGACAAGTACAAGTGGAAACTTGATTGCATGTTGTCATATCCCAGGATTCGAGACGAAATTTCCAAGGTCAAGACCAACCATGCAGGTTATTTCGGTATTCTTGAAAAGACTGGCCTTCTGAACTGGCTTGTCGCATTCAGGGATATGGACAAGAAGAACTTGATTCTTCGCCTTATGCGTGTTCCCCATGTCGACTCCAGTAACGTCTTTGCGATTATCGCATTCGGCGAAAACAAGTATACTCTGCACCGTCTGGCCGGTACTCGTGAAGATAGTCGTTTGCTCAAGTGGTATAACTACATGGCAAAGAAGCTTGACGAGACGCAGGAGAACATGTCCTGGGATAGCGTTGTCAAGTTCGTCGAGGGCGATTACAAGGCTGTTCTCGCAATGACGCAGAAAGTCCCTGCATGGCATAACAGGATTAAGCCTGCTTTGCAGCTTGCCAAGGACAAACCTGACATGAAGGCGATTACTAAGGCGATTCTGGATGCGGGTACGAAGCCTGGTCCAAAGTTTGGTCTTGCGGTCGATGCTCTTGTCGAGGCTGATTACGTCGAAAAGGCAAACAAGCTCAAGTTCTAAAAAATAAACCCGGTTTTGAACCGGGTTTTCTTTTATCCTTGGAATTTTCTGTTATACATGACTTTCTTATTTACTTCGTTGACTAACCAGCAGCTTTGATTTTCTGCTTGCCGTGCATCGTCTCGAAGTTTCTTATAGTAATACTTATTCGGCGGAAGAACATTAACCGCGGTATCATATTGTACCAAAGTATTATTGTCCATTGCATAATTAAAAAATACATCCTGTACATATCTGGCATAGGTATGCACAAATGATTCATCATACATTTTTGTCTTTTCACCGTATTCTTTTGCACGTTTAATCAGTTCGTCATAATCTTGTGCCTCGATTGCAAGGTACATTTTATCAAGGTCATATATTCCGTCTGATTTAGGCTGTTGCGGAACAAAGCCGATTCCTCTAATGCCTTTAGCATTGTTATGTGTACAGAAATTGTTTATGATTTCGTGTGCATCGCTAACATAGGCCTGTTCGTTTAATTTTCGTTCTTCTTCTGTAGTCATAAGTACCTCAGTCTAAATTTCTGTCTATAATTTTTTCAATATTGTTATTTAATATTTTAAATGTTTCTTTCATTACTAAATCGATTCTATTTTTAAGATCATCGTATGATTTCGCATAATGACTATCAGTACCAATATAAGATAGAATATATTTATCGCCGGCGATACATATATCGTCATACATCTTAAATGTACCGAAGTCATCATACCATATAACTGGATAGTCATGCTCGTTCGCAAAAATATCGGCACGTAGCATACCCATGACGATACCTCTTCCATAAAATGGCTCTAGTCCGAGATTCTTTATAATCTGGCCAGCTTCTTCCTGGTCGTCCGTTACGAGCATGTCATTTACTATATTCATTTTTAGTCCAATACCGATAATGTGCTTTCAATGTCGGAATTATATTCTCGCTCAATCTTATATCTAAGGTTTTCACCTAACGCCTTGATTCCGTCTGCCATATCTTCGTATGATTCGGCAATCCAGCCTTTATGGCGGTCTGTTGTATATCTGATTAACTGTTTACCGTCTACAATCCCGCCAATCGATTCCTTGATTGAGGAATAGACAGTAAACTTACCGGAATTTGCATCCCATTCTACGCCGATAGCATGTTCATATACGGGGGCTTCGGGACTAAGAAAGTCAAGATAAAGCCTGGGATGTTTATAATAGCCACGGACTTTATCTTCATAGAAATCCGCAGTATAAATGGTAAGGCCCAACGACTTTATTAGTTTTATTGCCTTTGTCATTGATTTCGTACAGTACATAATTAATCCAGCGTGCTAAGGGTATCTGTTAAATCCATATTGTGGAAAAATACCATATAGTCTTTAAGTTCGTTCTTAATCGAATTGAGTATTTGTTTCATCTGGTCGATAGACTTCGCATAGTTGGCGAAACCGATTGATTTTGGAAGAAGCTGGAAATTATCCCGAGTTCCGACAAGGCAATCATAGATTTCAAATTTACAAGTCTTCTGGTCCCAGTGAAATACTGTTTCGCTATTATGCATGAACATATTATTTTCTAATTTGGCGTCAATGCCGTCATAATTGGTATCAAATACCTGTTCGCTTAACGTCGGCGTCAAACCGAGGTCATGTTCAAAAATATGATAGACCTGAAAAATATCAACAACAACTAAATCTTCCATATTTACTCCAAACAGGATAAATCTTCATCTACTTTATTATTATGGTAATTGATTACGATAGTATTTAAATTTTCCCGAGCTTCTTTGATAATGTTTTTAATCTGTTCTACGGAATCAGCATAGACATTACCTTCAGAAGAAAAATAGAAATTATCGTAAGAATTTGACTTTCTTGTAGCCTGGATAATATCGGGATAAATCTGAACTCTCCCGTTATCTACATCGCACCAACATACCATAATGTAATCCTGACCCTTTACGAGAGCAGGATGTTTGATTACGCCTTGCACGAGCTTTGCCTTTCCATATTCAGGTTCAATACCTAATTTCTTAAGCAATGCTTCCGCTTCTTCTACAGTATCAATTTTTAGCATCAGCCTAATGCCTCCAGTGCTTTTTCGATTTTGATATTATATATTTCAACATAATATTTGTCAAGTGTTTTTTTCAAATTTTTAACGGCATCGCAAAACTGTTCAGTTGTTATAATCGGTTTTTGCATTATCGGAATTTTAAAACAAAATCGGGGTTCTCCAGTTTTATCGTCATTCAGACGTTTAAGATTGGTATACAAATTAAAAGACTGAAACACCGGTGTCCATTTTACAACATAGTCAGCCCCGCCAGACAATGCCGGATGATCCATATAACCAAAATAGTCTTCTGCTGGATCTGTAGTAACACGCAGTCCAGCTTCTTTCATAAAAGCTTCGGCATCTTCATTTGTCAATATGTCTGCGATTCTACCCATTTTGACAATAACTCCATGAATTCGTTCATTTGGTCTTCGCTTGTTTTATATGGTTGTGATTTATCATCGTCAAGGATAGACAAATCTTCTTCTAACTGTTTATTATGCTCTCGAACTACATAATTTTTTATATCGTCGACAATTTCATCCTTAAATATATTAAATTCTTCCGAATATCGAATAAAACAATTTCCGGTAAATCGTTGTCTCAATATAAAGCGCGGTTTTCCATCGAATGATGGTATATTATAAAGACTACTATAGATTTCAAATTTAAAACTTCTTGACAAATGGAATAAATTAAAACCATGCCACTTAATAAAATATCCATGCCCGCCATATAGATAATCATTATAAATTTCAGCACATAATTTTCCGTTATCATAAACAGAATCCAAACCGGCATCGTCAAATATCTTCTTTGCCTGTTTAAAAGTATATGCCTTTAGAAACTTTGACATTATAATGCCTCTATCGCTTCGTCAAGTTCTTCAATTTTATCGGTTTTCATTCGTTCATACAGTTTACGGACGACATCTTCGACCGCAACACGAAGTTCTTCAATATTATTGATCTCGACATATTTAGCGCCTTCAGAGTCAAATACATTAAATGAATAACCGCCATAAAGTCTTTCTATTTCTGTCGCGACACGGAACTTAAAATTGCCGTTTAATACTATAAGTTGAATAATTGGGGTAGCGCCTTCACCAATTGTTTCTGGTCCAAAATCTTTGGAACCTAAAATACAGTTATATTCGTCAAAATACGGCCTAACATGTTCGTAATCTACTTTAACATATTTAAGACCAACCGCTTCGATTGACTTCTTTGCGGCATTGTAAGCTTCATCTAATGTATTATAATTCACTTAAAACCTCTTCGACTTCTTCGTTATGGATTTCTACTGCAAGGTCAAAAACACGTTTCTTCGTATCGTTAAACCATTTCACCAGCTGTTCATGCCAGTCTGAACCGTTTATCGGCAGAATCTGCCTGGAATTTTTCTCGTCTGCATAGAATATGATACACGGAACATGCTTGATTTTATCATCAGCCGTAAGTATCGTATCGGAAGCTTTTTCCGGTTCATAAAGCAAAAACCCAGAAAATGGAGACCAGCGCATTACGACGGTACTTTTCCTTTTTATAGCGTCGTTATGCCAATAACCGTATATGAATACTGTCTGCAGACCCTCTTTGACTTCTAGGCCGAGGTCTTCCATGACCTTTATGGCTTGGTCTGCTGTAAATATATGACGTACAGTTGTCGTATTCGTAGGTTTATAAAAAATATCGCTCATAATTAACCTTCAAGTACGTTAAGTGCAGAATTAATTTCAAGATTATAATATTGTACTCGATAGTCGTTCAGTTCTTTCATGATTTTTGCAGCAATATCTCTGGGGTCTTCGTTTTTCTTTAAATATCTGATTTTCCTCAATGAACGCAAAACGAATTTCTGCGGTTCAAGCTGGAAAATATCGCTATGGTCGGCAACCACATCGAATATCGTAAATTTGAAACTGCTTTTCAACCCGTCTATCATAAAACCGTTCCATACGATGAAAAATCCGGTTCCGCCCTGTAACATGTCGTTTTCTATCAAGGCACCGACCTGTTTATCACAGCAAATGAACGTAGGCCTATATCCGAAGGACTTAAGAAATTCGTATGCCTGGTTCTTGGTAAAACAAATTTTATTATCAAACATAATTAACCCAAATCGTTAAGGACGTCCATTGTTTCACGGTTACAGATTGACAAGTAATACTTATTGATTTTCTTTTTCATATCTTCGAATTTCTTATCAAATTTCTTTTCCCAGCCAAGCTTGTCAGTCGAAATGTATTTCCTAAATTCGTCGCGTGGAAAAGTAAATTCGGTAATACGACCAGCCCTGTCATTACGTTTCGTAAAGAAACAAAATCCTTTATCACGGTCCCACATGATAACTCGCCGGCAAGACCAGCCGTGGAGTTTTTCAAAAATCGGGTGTTCGTAAATACCGTAAAGTATTCCCATACCAAACTCTACTTCCAGTCCGCGTTCTTTTAAAAAATCTGCTGCTTGGTTCATAAACATGTGTATAATATAATAAAAAGGGTGACTTTCGTCAACCCTTTCCTTATCTCCATTATACCCAAATTTACTTCCAGCTATTACAGTCGTCAGGAAAATGCTTTGCACACTGAAGCATCTTGCCGATACCGTAAGAACAATGCTGACAATGCTTACACTGTTCAGGTACATTCAGAACGAATTTCTCGAGAAAATGCTTTGCATCTTCCAAAGTCATACAGCTGATTGTATGAGACATGGTACGGTCAGCGTAATGCCAAACCGAAGCAAAGTTTTTCCAGAAGAACCAGCCCTTCCATTGCGGAAGATAACAGCTGTCGTTAACCTTCTTGATTCGATACTTGTTGCCGATTTTCAGAATTTCCATTTTTGTTTCCCCGTTCTAAGTTTGCAATTTTTTGTTCAAGCATTTCGATTTTTTCTCGATTCCATTTATCGAGCCATGGTCCATTTACCGCCCAGAAACGTTCGTCGATACTGCATGCGGTCAATTGCCCATATTTATCAGTTAAACGATTTCGTTTAAACTCGGCTAGCTGTTCTGGACTCATCCGTCTCTTATCTTCCGTAGTAATTTCAAAAATACTCGGTTCAGAATCAACCTTATGACCGTCGTGAGCATATAAGGGCGTAACACTTATAACCGGATATGAGATCTTACCCCAGGATTCGTTAATTCCGATTGAAATTACCGGATTGCCATTAATTTTTTGTAATTCTGCGATAAGATCTTCTTTTCTCATGTTAAATCATGCTCCAGTGCTGTACGAGACCGATAATTAAAAGGACAAACATCGGAATGAATGCCAAGAACTTAAAAAGTCCGACAATCTTTCCAGTAATCATTTGCAAGAATCCGCCGGCGATTATCAGTAGGAATAAAGCTGCGACGATGATACCGATAACGAAACCCAAGATTCCGCCGTATGAAATTGCAAAGGCACACATGCCAATTTCAAGAAAGTCAAAGATAGCAACTGGAATATTTCCCTTTTTACTGAAAAGCTGCTTAACCAGGTCGATACCTTCGTAAATTGCGAAAATGGTCAAAATTGTTGCAAGCATTGTTTATCTCCTTATTAGAAAAATGAATGACCGAAGTAATTGATGCAAGCATGACGGCGGTCTTCTATAGTCGGCTTATTATAGCTGTCCTTTCCGGTAAGCTTCTTGACAACCGAGCGAGCGACCGTATGCTGAGACCTGTCACGACGTTCATCGTCATAAAAAAGTTCAGGACCGCAATCAGGAACTTCGTTAAGCTTCTTGCAAATCTGGTTAAAACGCTTGCCAATGTCCTTGATGATTTCATCATCGACCTTATCCTTGAACGCTCCCTTTTCCTGGAACGTGAAATAGGACTTACCGTCCTTATTTTCAAAACCGTTCATATGTGGCCAATATTTATTGCACCAGGAACAGTTTTCACCGGCACCGTCTGACATCTGGCCGCTGAGACCGTTGAGCATATCGATTTCGTCTTGGGACATTGTGGGAATTTCAATAGTTTTCATTTGTACTCCTTTATGGTAAATTGTTTACGGCTCATAATTAACCGTCCAGTTTATCAAGTGTTCTTTCCAAATCCATTTTGAGGTATTTCAAATATTCCGTATAGTAGCTTTCTATTACTCTCGACAACAAAATCTGAGCTTCATAGAGGTCATAGACCGGTCGACCACTATTAGAATGCAAATAATATCTTTTCGGGTCAACTTTGAACCTTGTCGCTTTAAAATGAATCCAATTTTTATCGGTATCGAAACGTAGAGTCCAATGACCTTCTTTATGTTCTGGAAGATAATATAGATATATGTTTGGGCTAAATACTGAAGGAGGTTCTTCCCTTAATCCGTTATCCTTTGCCAGTTTTCTAACATCTTCCAAGTCGAATTTTCGTGTAATCTTGTGTCTATAATTCTCAGGATTTAAGTTATAGATATATCTTCGGCAATAGTCAAAAACCTTATCGATTTCTTCATCCGTTATATCCATGTGTCTGATACAGATGACATGGCAATTTCTTTGGTCCATACCATTTGTACCATTCTTATGGATCATATCGACTTTTATCGTTCCCGGAAAAAATCCATGCATGTGGTCAGAATAATCAGGATTCTGGTATATTGCTACATATATACCGTCAACTTCTTTTTGTGTTCCTTTCCAACCGTTCTCGCCCCACTTTTTATATAGATTACGAGTTAAATATTTGATTTTGTCCCGAGCGTCCTGCTCATCATAGACGGGTTTATAACGACCTTTTATCCACGGTTCATCGGCGAACATCTGGTCTTGTTTTAAGACATCGGCAAAATACATAACTACCTGTTGATTTTCTTTATGACATCCTTGATGATGTCTTGAGTATAATGACCAGCCCTAACCTTCAGATTAGCGACTCGTTGACATACCCAGTTTTCCATATTACTTCCCGATGCTGTCAAAGTCCTTGATAAGGTTTTTAACCATAATCTCGCTTTTAGCATTTCTCTGCTGTGCTTCTTCTTCCTTCTTCTGCTTGCGTTCATCAGCGGAAACGAAATAAATCGGGAGCTTATAGAAGAAGAAATACAGAGTAGCGAGAATACCCTTGAACAGCATCGCAATTAACCAGATAATTGTAAGAATTGTCCAGTTGAATACAGGACCCAATACCAACATGCATCCGACATTGACATAGAAATAACCAAGCTTCTGATTATTCTCACTGTTTTCACCACGAGTTTCTGTCAGGACTGCACCGTAAAGGAATATCGCAAACATTAAGATAATGTAGAGAATACAGAAAAATGCTAGTAAAACCGGATGTTCAGGCCAGACCGTATTAGGCCAGCTGAAAACAAACGGTGTATTAGGATGAGTACATGCACCGATTGCCTGCAGGACGAACATAATCGCAGTATACGTAAGTAAAATTGCAAACCATGCGCAATTTACGAGTTCACTGTTCCAGTTATTTTCTTTCTTAAATTTGAACAAAGACATTATCTTACCTCGATGCACTTGTAGGAGAAATAGGCTTTATAGTCGATTACGACGCCAATCGTATCGTTAGCGAAGAAATCCGGATTCTTGCTCTGTGCATGGAAGTAACGCTTAGAATATTCCTGTTCGAATTCGGAACCGGCGATTTCACATGCATTACGGGAAGTAAATCCCGGAACAGAGGTCATGGCTGACTGCGGATGAGTCAATCCCGTGACTATCATCATTATTACTAATGTAAACATTGTTACTCCTTGGTTATATTCACAATATAGAAAAAGGGTTGACTTGCGTCAACCCCTTTTTGTACCAAGGAAATACTTTTATTCTTCTCTAAGCCATCGGTCAATCGGTTTTAGGATATAATTGTCGATGCCATAGAAGAAACCTACAATTAATAGAATAAGCAGAATACCGGTTTCGAAACAGACAACCATTCCGCCGATTACCATGATTCCAAGCATATAACCTTCGCGAGGAATATACTTGTCGTGTTCTTCCCAGTATTCGGAACAGGTAATGCCCTTATAGACCTTATATGACTGTTTTCCACCGGTTATATCGATTAATGCATAGTTAAGCGTATCATATTCATGTAGGCCAAGCTGTTGGTCGATACATGTCGGCGTCTTGTTCATGAATCCGTCAAAACCGGAGAACCACATCCAACGGCCAGACAGGAAATTACATGCGAGCAAGAACAGAACAGCGATTACGATTCCGGTCCACTTAATTGTACCCTTCAGGGCGGTTTTAGTCTTACGCTTCATCGTCACCCTCCGTCTGCCACCAATCTACAATCTTATCCTTTAGCCATTTTGCGATATTGTAGATTAAAATGCCGAGTAATATAGCATCCAAGCCAATAATTAATAATGCGATAATCTGGAATATGTTACCGGCATCGTGGATCATCTTCGGATGCGTGTAATATTCATAGCAAGTCGAGTATTCGTCAATTTTTTCAAGAGACGTTCCGTCCTTGCTGACCTCGTATGCGTACACGGCCTTCTCACTCGCGCATTCAGGCGCTTTAGAGAGCTCAACGCATTGTAGGTGGTCAACTGATACCTTCGGTGCAAAAAAGGCCTTATAAGGCATAATCTGTGCAAATAACAGCGTCAGGATGCCGATTACTGACGCCCATTTCTGTCTACGGGTTAGATACTTCATTTTTACCTCGGAAAACGTAAGATCCCTTAATCGTATTAATAGCGAGTGTCATATTTTCGACATATTTGGCAGACTTATCTTCGAATTTCTTGATAATGTCTTTACTCGTAACTACATTATAGTTCCTGCCGAAATCCATATGAACTCTTACATGGGGCTTAAGTTCGGTACTTCCGTCAGAATTGACTTCCAACTGTTCACCACATACGATATAACCATGACGGTCCGGCGTATTTGCAACGTCGAAATCAATCTGCTCGACTTTAAGATATGACCAGGAATAACCATAACCATCGAATTCGATAATGTTATTCAAGTATCGGTCGGTCAATGTTTGTTCCCACTTCTTACGGCGTTCTTCACGTTCCTTATTCCATTCGTCACGCTGCATATCCTTGATACGCTGGCCGAGCTTATTGTATTCTTCTTCGAGTTCATTCAATTCTTTAGACATTAGCAATAATCCTCGTTATATTCTGTTTCTTCGACCGGTGCAGGAGGTTCCTTAACTTCGGGCTTGCTGTCAGTACCGACCGCGGCGATATAGGCGTTTATGCCCTTATATGTATCAAGGTTAAGCTTCATTTCGACGTTCTTGTTACGGAAAACAATACCGTCATTGAAACCGTAACAAAGAGTACAGTCAAGACAGTTGATATGGAAACGCTTTCCATAATGGTCATCGTTTACAATAGTAATATTGATAACGTCGACATTCCAATAACAAGAAAAATTACAATCCCTGTCTGAGACGTCGAAATGAATGAATTTTCCTTCGCGAACCTTCATTAATCCTGGCACTCCATGTTCGGAATGTATTTTTCTTTGATCTCATCCGGAGCATCGATGAGGTCGACGGTAATTTCGTCCGGCTTAATCGGTTCTTTCGTAAGGCCCATCAGTGTAATGGCCTTCATTTCGTCGTACTGTTCGTCAGTCGCGTTATCCGGGACTTCGAATTCACGAGTAGCGGTATATGTAATCTTAAACTTCTTCATTTTTAACTCCTTGGTTTAATGTTCTTGAAGATGTTATCAATATAGCAAATAAAAACGTTCTTGTAAACCCTTACATCAGCGACTTTATGTCGACGCCGGCCTTTTCGGCGAGCTTCTTGGCGATTTCTTCCCAGTTGACTTCCTTCTGGGGATTTTTCTTCTTCTTTGCCGGGGCATTCTTCTTGGGAGGATTCTTGGCTTTCACCATATCAGTTACTCGTTCAAGAATTCCCATATGTTTCAAAATCTGCCTGGCCTTACGCATATAATTGCCGTCTTTCAGGAATTCCTGTTTTTCATAGCTGGCTCTACGAAGCTTGGAAACATACAGGTTAATAAACTTGTCAGAAACATTCTTGAATACGTATTTAATTGGTTCATACCGGTCGAAATCACCACCAATCTGAGCATCTGGGCCGATCGGTCTTGTTATGACTTGGGTATGTATATTGCCGATTTTAAGCGGCTGGTTGACGAATTTCGGACAGTATGCCTGTTTAAATTCAAGACCGACAACAGTTGAATATTTACCAAATGACATATTCGCATCTGCCGTATATCCGTCATTTTCTTCATCGCATGAACTGAATAAAATACCATCGTAGATAGTATCGTCGATACAAATCTTATGTCCGTTATAATCGGTTTCGTCTACTTCAAATTCATGCGGGTGCGGTTCTTTACATTCAAGATGAATATCGTGAATCTTGTACTGATAATAAAATTTAGACTTGTATGGTTTTTCAATCTTGTCTTCCGGGATATATTCGTGATAATCCAACGCGTCGTCAAGATATGCATGGAAACAGTACGAGATAACAAGCCCGTCAGCACGCTTGACAGCCTTCCATGCGTCAACGGTATATTCTTTACCGTCTGCCTTCCTGATGAACTTGTCGCCGAGATAATACTTAAGCTTGATTTTCATTTTTTACCCGCTTAGCCAAACGTTACTGTGGTGGTGATAGTTACTTTCAGAACGGTAAGGTTCTGTGCGTTGAAATTCTTCTTCAGATAATCAAGGGTACGATTTGCAGAATCTTCAGATTCATGCTTCATAGCCCATTCCGGACTGGTACAATAGACGATGTGTTTCTTGTCTGCGAAAGACCAGTTCTGGACTGCCTTGCCAGTTGCCGGATTGACGATGATATATTTAGACATGTTGACTCCTTGGTTACATGATTAAATATAGAAAAAGGGCTGACTTTTGTCAACCCTTACTTATTATAAGGAATAAGCTTTTTTGTCAGATTCATCAATAAAACCATATCTATATCCGGGTCACGTAATGATTTTATCAATTCCGGTGTTCGAAATTCCTGTTTTATTAACCGCAGAAGATTAGCTTGCAAAGAATCTTCAGGAAACCAGACGCGGTTATGAGTCGCTATTTTTATACAAACATGATTTTCTCTATATTTATCTATACATTTTCGGACGACCTTTTTGCCATGTTCTGTATTTTTATATTTTTTGGCATATTCGGCCATTACACGTTTTCCGTTTGCTGAATCACGGTATTTCTTACTTTGTATACGGTGCTTAGCCAGTCTACGTTGTCTAGCTTCTTCGCTTTCTTTTTTCGGCATATCAAACGTCCCATGTATCGATAATATCGTTGAAATCGTCCTTGGCCAGTTTGATTAACTTCTTTATTTCGGTATTGTCGTCATAGACTTCATCAATATCGCTTTCATGAATATCAAACTGTTCATCTTCGGAATAGGAAATATAAGACGAACCCCAGTCGCTTGTCAAATGAGCAACTTGTTTCCATTCGTCGTTAAACTTGATATGGACAATCTTGGCATGGCAACGGAAAAACCCTTGGCCCTTGAATTCGATACCGAGAACATGAACAATCTTGATGTCGTTCTTATTCGGAGTGCTCGACATCATCGATACGTGTCTTCCGTATATTACGAGATACTTGTCCTTATATTTAGCCTCGAGTTCAGACTTATTAGCCTGAGCTTTCTTTTCCTTGGCTTCTTGCAGACATCTATCTGAAAATTCACGAAGACTACGAAGCGAATTCTCGTCCGTTATCGTCTTTATCTTATTCTTGAGTTCTTGTAATTCCGTTTCTGCCATATAGAATCCTTTTATTTAAATATCAGTTAATGAGTCAAAAACTTTAAATGTTTCCTTAAGCTTATTTTCATCATACGGAAAATCTTCACTCGCATTGCTGCATTTCAGGTGATATGGTTTATCCGGATAAACATAAAATTGATTGAACATATTTACACATGCAGTATGAAAATTCAACTGGTTATTCTTATATGTAAAATCACAGTGAATTATCTTATCAGAATTCGTTTCTTTTACAAAAACAACCCTATATGTCAAAGCTATGGTATCAAGTTTAGATATATACGAAAGTTTATAACCTTCGGGCATACATTTTTCTGCCATTTCAGTTATTAGTTTTTTCAACTTGGTTTCAATATCTAATAACGTATCGGCGAGATCACAAAACAAATCGGTTTCAATCATACTATTAGTAATTCTTTAATTTGGTAATGTAACACAGTTCTTAACAAACTTATCCATCTGTTCGTAGGTCGGGTTGAAAATCTCGTCAACTACCTTGCCAGCATGCATGAGGCGGGCACCTACAACATAAACATACATCTTGCGGTACGGTGAACTATTCACGTCAATGTTGGTTACGACCTTGATATTGTATTCGTCGTTGTCCCACGAGATTACGGAATCGGCGAGCCTTGCATTGTACTTATTGGCAATGTCGTCAATCTCAGGAATACGGAGTTCCTCGACGATAAGATAACGCGGGTCGTACTCACTGGCTGGAACCCAGAAGTTGAAACCGTGACTTTTTGCAAAATCTTCAGCTTCAATTTTGGTCTTGAACCCGATGGCATAGAGACCATTACGAATCCAGCCGAGCTCGCCGTTTTCCATCGTGCCATAGCAATCGTGGATGTCGCTGCATAAAACAGGACCCTGTATACTTCGTTCAATATAGAACATCGTGTTTTAATTCCTCTATTTGGAAGCCATTACTAAATATAGCAAAAAACTACCTAGTTGTAAACTATTTTTCCGATTCGTCTAAAACTTCCCTAAATAATCCCTCGACCTTAAGGCCTTCGTTACTGGAAGTATCAAGATTAAGCGGTTTCATGTAGCCACAGACATAATAGCCCTTACTGTCAACGTATAGTTCCTTTTCAAGCTTGGAATCGTAATAATGAAGCTCGATATATATCTTTGTCTGACTGTTAATATAACGGTTCAGAATCTTATGGACTTTGAAATCCTGAAATTCGTCAAACGTAATATACAACGTGCCGGCATTATTGAATTCGACCTTTCTTGCACGAATCATAAGTTCGTCATTGTTGACCAGGTCATATTCCTTAGTCTGACGATTCTTTACCAATGTAGCGAAAGTTACCTGGAAAAGGTATGACTTTACCAAGTCCGGCAGTTTGCTAACCTGCTTTGTAAAAACGTCAGCCGTGGAAGATTTTACTTGTTTATTTTCGTTTTTCATATTCATCTCTCTGTTGTTCGATAAAATCCGGAAGTTGCGGATATTCTCTTCTTATTAATTCTAATGGTTGTTCTTTTTGTTCAGATCTGTCGATTTGAACCTGTATAAAATCCGGTAATTGTTCCATGAGAGTAAATATAGAAAAAGACCGGCTTAATAGTCGGCCTTTTATTTTTATTTGAAAATTATTAGTAACTAAGTTCGAACTCTTCCTCGTACAAGGCGTCGCACTTGAATTCGTTCCACATCTCGGGCATTATCTTCTCGATTTCGGGATGCTTCTGAAATTCATTCCATACTTCCTTTGTCTCTTTAATGCTCAGAGGACCGTACAGATGGTCGAAGAATTTCACGACGCATGGATTTGTCCCGTCTGGAAGCCCGTACCTATTGGGTCCTTTACTTCCCTCGATTCGTTTGCCGCCGAATACCTCGGCAACTTGGTCGATTTCCCTTCCGAAACGCATTCCGCCAGCGCTTCCGCCCCATTTGTAATCTACGCCCATGTTTACCTCTTTTACTTAACGTCCGGTTCATCCAGAATACGCTGAACCCAGTTCTGAGCCGAAGCTACACCCTGAATCAACAGGATATTATCGGTTCCGAGAAGCTCAGGTCCTACCGCATTGAACACGTCTTTGCAATTCTTCAGGCATTCGGTCATTCGTTTGACCTTATCCTGATACTTGACATTGAGCATATTGGCGTCAACGACATCGCAATACATGCTTGCCTGGCTATTTTCAAGTTTCTTTTCGAGCTCGGCCACCTTGCGTTCGGCTTCTTGCCATTTCGCAAAATAGTCGTTTGTCGGGGTCGGATTTTGCTTTGCTTCTTCCATAATTAATCCTCGTCCTCGTTCTCATTATCTTCATCATCGTCACAATCATACGGATCATCTTGACGTGCGTCAAAATCCTTCTTGGTTTCAATCCAGTAAACGTTCTCGACGTACAGATCTGGAACCATCTTGAAAATATACTTTCCGTTACTGCCGAGTTCGCTTTCGCTTTCATATCTCGAAAGAAGTTTTTCTGCCGCGTCTTCAAGCTTCTTTACATATGTCGGGTATTCGACTGCCGGAATATCCTTGTCGTGGTCGTTAAATACATAATTTCCGACGATATAGCCAGGAGCGCCGTTATTTTCAATCACCAGGGCGACGCATTCGCCGTTATCCATATAAGGATCTGCAAGGCCGAATTCAACTGCTGAATTATCCTCTTCAAGTTTCTTCAGGAAATCGGTAATCTTTGCAAGAACTTCCGCTCTGGTAAGATATTGAGTTTGAGTTTTAGTTTTTGTTTGCTTTTTTGACATGGTAATTCTCCAGTTCGTCAGATTTGATAATTTTTGCAAAATTCTTAAACATCAATGTACTGATTTTTGTAAGTTCACGGTCAGCCTGTTCCTTTGTAAGGACCTTCAGGTGATTAATATCGTCAATTCGATATTCGTTAAGATTATCGCCGCCGAACTTGACCGTAACTTCTTTATCAGGCTTAGACTGGGTAAATGTGACCAAATTGGAAATCTTGAGATAAACGCAGTCACCGCCCATCCAGCTATTAAAACCTTCGACATAGAAAATACGGTATTGCGGACGTTCCTTTTCGTTTTCGTATTCGTCAGTGCACATCGTACCAGGAATTTTAACCCATTTATGGATATACGGGTTTACCTTTTCAGAAACTCCCTGTTCATACAGCTTTGTACGGACTTCGTTAAGCTGTCGTTCAATTTCTTCCTTCATCGAGGTAAGCTTATTAAACTGCACATGTATGTCGGCATGCTTTTCGTGAAATTCGTTATACTTATTCATGTCGACTTTATTGATTTTCTTTGCCATAAGAATTCTCCAAAGAATGAATTTTCTTGACTACATAGTTCGTCATTCGCCTTAACCATCTTTCCGTAAGTTCGTCAAGGTTCTTATCCTGCCAGTTCATGAAATGATAGGACGGCACAAAATAATCAGGACCAAAATGCGGTTTTTCGATATAGTAGTAAAATCTTAGATGTGCTTCGGTTTCTTTTAACGGCATGACACATATACCGTCGTCGGTATATTTTTCGCAACCCTCGACGACGACAAGAATGCCTGTTCCATTCTTGAATATTTTACTGTCGAATACATAATCATAATGGTATTCGGGATAATTCGAGTCTTTGCGGTACAGGCCGAATTCTTTCAGGATTTTATCTACTTCTGTAAGATTCATCATTAACAATATAGAAAAAGGGCTGACTCTCGTCAACCCTTTAAAATGCATATTTTTAGACTTATCGCAGTTCGTTTAAATATTTATCGAGAATCGAATAAGAAAATGCCTTAGGCGGTTCGCCCATAAGGAAACCACGCTGGATTTCATTCTTATGGTCTTCCAAGAACTGTTGAAACTTATCGTCGATTTCCAGACTTACAAAACCGTCCAAAAGCTTATCGTGGAAAATTCCGTACCATTCCTTATATCGTGGTTCATCGAAAACAGATTCAACAATATATCCGTTTTTCTCGAGTAATTGTTTAGCTTCAGTTAAATTCATTTAAAAACTCCTTATTTTTATTATTTATAAGAAATTCTTATATACGATTCATGTCGTCAGTAAATTCAGCCTTAAGTTTAGCCTGTATTTCAGGGTCATTTAAGATATCTTCTTCAGTCTGGCCTTCCTCGTCAGAAATTTCAGGACAATCACAGATTTCCAGAATATTATTTCCTTCATAACCGATATAGTCGCCGTAAAAGCCATTTATCAATTCATTAAAAACTTCAGCCGCATCTGTATTTCCTGCCAAATTACCTTCGCCAGCAAACTGACGGCAAGCCATTGCGGCATCATTATCTACGGCTTCGACCATGACTGTATAATTATCAGAGAATCCATATTTTTTTACCGATTCCAAAAGATAATTTACCGCTTCATCCTTATCGGAAGTTACAATATCGATTTGAAAAGAATCCGGCTTGTCATTTCTGGTATACATATCGCCGGTAACGGTAAAACAGACATAATTATTTCCGGTAGATTCTTTAATAAGACGATAACCGTTATTCTTCAGTAATTGTTTTGCTTCGTTTAAATCCATATTTTAACTCCTAAACTTATAAATTTTCTAGTTCTTCAGGTGTTAAAGAATTTAAATAAGCCTGTACCATCTCTGCTATATTTTCTGCAGACATAAACTTAAGCCAAGATTCTTTATGGTCTAAAATGGCTTCAATGATATAGAGTTCATCTATATTTTCATTGTGTTGAATGAGCCAATCAGCAGCTTTTTGTTCTGTAGGATTTAGTTGTTCATAGCCTTCATCCCAACCCAGACCAGATTCATTTATTACATCATAGCCATTTTCTAAAAGAACTTGTTTTGCTTCGTTTAAATCCATTTGAAACTCCTATTTTTATTATTTATAAGAATCCTGACTATTAGCGGGAATCTTGATAAAAAACAGGAGAAATAAAACGGCCAATTTGACGAAATTGACGTATAAATAAAGTATAAGTATAAGGAAAATTGATATGAATTTAAATGAATGGGTAATGAATGCGGCCGCTGGCCTTTTAACAGAAGATACGCAAGTCGGAGAACAGCTTAGTAAGATTCCCAGGCCAGCCGAATATTCCTGGATGTCAGAAGAAAGCTGGAATAGAATGGATGCCGAACAGCAACATACCTGGGTTCGTCAAGTACCGCTGGATGATCCTAACTGGAATGACCAACGCTATACGAAGGATAAAGTCCACAAGGCTTTCTGTGACTCATTTGAAAATGCTCAGAAAGAGTACCCGGTCCCGTTGACTTGGTGTCCACAAATGTATACAAAGGGTTTTGATACTTTCACATTTGGCTGCAAGGACCATAAGTACGCATTCGAAGTCTATGACGTTCAGAAGAACGACCCGAACTACGGTCATGCAAATATCTGTGTCTATGTAAAGGACCCGAATATTAAATATCCGGCAAATAACCTGGTTAGTGCATTCTATGTCAAGAAGGACACTATTCCGAACGAAGCCAAGTCGATTTTCAGGATAACCAACAGGTTGTTTAACGACGGGCTGGAAAAGTTTAACAAGGACAACGGTTTCATGCTTAAAAATAAGAATGAATCCTATCGACCAATGTCCAGACGTTTGCTTAATGGCTAAAATAAAAGAGGGAATTAATTTCCCTCATTTTTTATATAATCGGTATCTTGATTTAATGCGATATAGTCGAACGGTATCGACGTCAAATTGTCTTTATACTGTTTCTTCGTAAATCGCCTTAATTCCCGAGTAAATTCGTCGAAAAGTCTTTGCCTGCCAAGCGGAGACAAATTCTGTTTCGCAGCCCTTAGTTCTTTTTCATATTTTAAAATTACCTGGGCGGCTTCGTAATCATCATAATAAGAATTTTTCATAATTCCTCCAGTATAGACTCTACTTCGTATTGCTTCAGCCTCAATGCGAACGTAAGTGGATCCCCATACAGCAACCGAATCATGTCGCCGGTCGAAATCTGTAAAGCCCCCATCCATGATCTATAAGGAACTAAATCTGAAATCGCTATTATCTTGCGCCCACGTCCGGTTTCCGCTCTGCTATATATCCTAATAAAATACCGGCCTGAATTGACCCGTATTAACGAAATAAAGAACCCGCCACCGCTGAAACAGTATTCGAATGCCATCCCTGCCTCCGTACCGGCCAACTGTACGTTCATCAGTGCCCATCCGTAACGCATCAGCTCGTCGTAAACGGAATTTATGCTGTATGTAAGCTGTGGAATCATTGGAGTACATTCTCCATGTACATTATGTCATATAGTGCGGACAATCCGGTAACACCGCCTTTAGCGATAGCCTTGCAAATATCGTCTATATATACGGTCAAAGATTTACTCGGGTCAAGATCTTCCGGCTCGAGCTTGTCCGTCACGATATATAGTCTGGAGAAAGGAGCCTTGTAAATAAAACTCCAATCAGAATTACATGCGGTTCCGATATACATATTCTTATCGTTGGAATCCCACAAAACTCTCGTATCGCAAATACGATAACCATACAAGAAACCGTTCTTGTATTTTAGCTTGCTGTCAAAATATTTAGTTATTATTTCAAAATAATCCGTCATTTCGTCTTCTGTAGTTCACGCATCGCATCTTCTCGCTCTGATTCTGGGCACAAGTTCTCAATGCGGTATCGCATCTTTTCTTCTTCGGTCATAGTACATTCCCAAGACCCTACGAAATCGTAGAGATCACAAGTTTTCCAGTCGTCAAATCCTTCAGCCATATTCGCTTATCTCCTATATTTAGATAATGTCATTTTTTCCTCTTATTTTTCGTACTGGTTGACTATATTTTTGAGAGAATCGATTATTGCCGCGTCGTCTTTCTTTAAATATTCAACCTTATATTCTACAGAATCCCTGTACCATTTCGCCTTCTTGCTGAGACACTTTACGGTTTCTTCCTGGCATGTCGGTTTCATCTCGTAGAACATCTTAAGTCGGGTATTTTTATCCGGTGCTACAATGTATAATGCTATACCAGCAGCCACGCATACTATTCCAAGAATAAGCAATGCAATATCTTCGCCTTCTATGGATTTACCACGGATTCGATTACGAATAAATATGAATAAGACAATGTTGCCAAAATTCAAGATGAGCAGAGCAACGACAAAAACAAGCCAGAAAATAAAAATAACGGACGCCATATTTACTCCTATTTAACCCACTTAGGCACGAGCGAGCCTTCGTATTCAGCGATTTGGTCAAGAATTTTCTTTACTGCCTTGATAACCTTTTTCCTGTCTGACGCTGCATAATGGCAGTCAGGGTTACTTCCGGCTCGTTCCTTGTATTCGTTGTTGCGTTTGAAAAAATCGTCCCAGTATGTCACATGCGGCAAATGTCCGCCTTCGATACAGGTACAGTCGTATGTAAACGCCAACTTGTCCTTATAATAATAACCAATCATGCACTTATACTTCGGATTAAAATTACGTGCAGTAAATTCAAACTTTGAATCTGCGACGAGCTTATCGATTTCATCCTTAGTATCGAAATATTGCTGACTTGGCGGCGTATTCATAAAATACGGGTCATGTTTCTTGATTTCCTGGAATTCTTCGAGAATTTCCGGATGTACAAGGCCGAGCCAGCCTGCGAGTTCTTTACATTCATCTGTATTCATGTATCAGAATATAGAAAAAGGGCTGACTCTCGTCAACCCTTTATTCATTAGTTTTCGGTTCAGATTCAATTTCCGTTACGTCCAGTTCATACCAATCGCTGTCCTTTTTCTTTACCACCTTAATCTTCAAGGTCTTGTCGGTATCGGCAGAGATGTCATACTGGCGTTCGTCAAGGATTTCTGCAGATTCGCCCCTATCATAACAATGGAAAAGCTTTACATATACGTATTTCTTTTCACGAGCACATTCGAACAGGATAAAGTTATTCTTATCGGTATGTTCGTTATTCCAGGTATAATAAAGACCGTTAATATTTTTGAAATCTGAAAGCGAGAACTGACATTCAATATCAGTTGGCGTTTTGGCCTCAATGACACGAAGATTATAGTCCGTATTTACTACGTCCTTTAATTTTTTAAGTTCAGTATTAATCTGGCTAGGAACAATTGTCCTGTTAAAACATACCATAGCTGAATTATCACGAACTTCAATAACTCCTTTAGGCATGACAACGAACTTGACATCATATTGGTCCTGAAGCTTTTTCAGTTCTATGAGAAACGTTTTAAGATTTTCAGTCATTTTGATTCCTTTTTAAACGGTATGGTCAATCGTATATAGCATATCGCCGTGATTAATACATGATTCTATACATGACTTAGTAGTTACCAAGTCAAGCATATTACAGGGCATAGTTCGACCCTGATAGATAAGCTCTGCCGATGTATAGTAATGTTTTTTCTTCGGATGCCTTGCCATGGCTTTAGGTGACATCAAATCATATTCATTGTTATATGTACCATGTTTTCTTGCATATTGACCGTCAGGTAATTGTATAACTTGGATTCCAACGACAGTAAGAATACTTGGTACAATATCGCCTATATCGATAACGAGCCATTGATTAGTTACGGCGATACATATTTCTTCGCTTCCATGTAATTTTAAAATTGGCATGCAGTCTGAAATAATTTTACATCTATGTCCGTCTATTTTCACAGTCCCGTTATATGCGGCAAATCGTTCATCGGCATAATCATTAATGTGGTTATTTAAATAATTGGCTATATTATAGCCTTGCGCATTAATGACCGGTCCGTTAATCTTTATCGGTTTTTTCTGTCTTATGGGCATATTTACGAATATAATAAAAAGGCTGACTCTTGTCAACCCTTTATTCATTAGAAATTTTATTATTTATAAGAATTTACCGGTTCGTAATGAATTCGATTATGTCTTCCTTGGTAACTTTCGGGTAGTCTCCTTCGCCGTTAAGGTAAAGAATATACTGTGGCGGAACGGTATGCAACGTATAAACCCAATCAAGCTGGTCATCCGGATATACTCCTTCCGGGTCATTTTTTATCGGGAAATTTTTCGGCAATTTAACCAGATACCAATATTCTGCCATAATACCGTTATCATAGCTATTCATGATTCTATCTGCCAGCTCATCTATAGAAATATCGTCAGATATGTCTTTCCATTTATCCATGCTAGATAAGAAATAATAAAAAGAGGGAAATTAAATTCCCTCTTCTTAATATTAAATACTTTCAGTTATCCTTATAGAGATTCGATTAACTTAAAAGCTTCTTCTATACAATCATCCATATCTAAATATCTATATGTTCCAAGGCGGGAAACAAATCTGATTTTTTCATTAGGAATTGCCTTATACTTTTCATATAATGCATTGTTCTTCTCGTTATTGACTGGATAATAAGGAACGTCTCCCTTCTTCCATTCGGAACTGTATTCCCTGCTGATAATAGTCTTATCAGAACCCATATTATTGAACCACTTGTGTTCGATGATTCTTGTATATGGTTCCTCGTCAGAAGTATAGTTGACTACAGCATTTCCCTGATAGTTCTCCTTGTCAAGAACTTCAGTCTCGAACCTCACGGAACGGTATTCCAACGGACCGTAGCAATAGTCATAATATTCGTCGATACAGCCGGAATAGAACACATGGTCCGCCATCGATTCCCACTTTTCCTTGTCCTTCAGGAAATCGGTATTCAAAAGAATATCTGCTCCCTCGTACATCCTCTCGATTACCTTAGTATAGCCTTCCGCAGGAATTCCCTGGTACCTGTCGTTAAAGTAATTATTATTGTACGTAAACCTCAACGGAAGCCTCTTGATAATCTCGGGAGGAAGCTCTTTCGGGTCTCTCTGCCACTGTTTCAACGTATAGCCCTTGATTAAGGTCTCATACATTGTCTTTCCGACCATGTTGATAGCCTGTTCCTCAAGATTCTTCGGATTATCCACATGATACTGTTCCGATTCTTCCCTAATCTTATTCCGCGCCTCTTCCGGGGTCACGACGCCGTAAAGCTGATGGAACGTGTTCATGTTGAACGGAAGATTGTAAATTTTACCCTTGTAATTAGCTATCGTATTAAGTTCTATTCTATTAAATTCGCCAAATTGTGTTATAAAATTCCAGATTCTTTTATCATTGCAATGAAAACAGTGAGGGCCAAAAACGTGGATATCAATATTTTCTCTTCTTTCAGTATAGCAATTACCTGCAATATGAGGCCGTTTTTCGATAACTAATACTGACTTACCTTGCTTAATAAAATGATATGCCAGGACTGCATTGAAGAGTCCTGCACCTACTAATAGTATATCATAATATTCTTTCATAATTATGCGTTAGATATATTCTTGTTTTTGTTGTATATTTCTGCTAATTCCGGATGTTCTCTAAAGCATCTATCCCATAATGCGCCGAGATTCCTATAATCCATATGTGTAACTCTAGTCAGTTTCGCATTCTGTTGATATTTATCAATATCTATAAGTTCCCATGCATTTAAAAGGACAGATTTAGTTCCGTTCAATACAGATAATAATACAAAAAATTCGTCGTCATGTTCATGGAAATAATTTCTTCCGAAAAATTCATCCAGATTAGGATATAACGAATTCGGTCTGAAACATGCGCAGCCATATCGAACATGTACAATAGTCGGAGACTTGTTTCCGTTAAATCTATTGGTTCCAATAATCATCCTATCCGGAAATTTCTCTAATGTCAGTTTGAAAACTTCCACGAAATTACTATGTAACGGAGAATCGTCGTCTAACGGGACTATATTTTCTTCTGGATATTTTCTTCTTGTCGGAAAATATTTCTTGTATGCCCTTGTATTTTCTTTAGTCCAAAGAATTTCAAAGTAATCACAGACATTATCTAATTCTACAAGTTTCTGCGGTAATTCTTCTTCTTTCTTTGGAAATTCATCTTCTGATAAAACCAAGACTACCTTATATTTTGCTGTCGTATTCTGTTTTAACATCGACAACAAAACAACTAAGAAACTCGGATCATATATACGTCCTTTCCACGA
>RHMF01000108.1_pt1 | contig 37443 bp, 19 predicted proteins | sample 5365151 | NCBI WGS metagenome assembly RHMF01 (sample SAMN10266501, study PRJNA497801) | feces metagenome | isolation source: feces | host: Bos taurus | place: China: Prairie of Fairy Mountain | collected 2017-08-14 | reverse complement strand
ACACCACGCCAGACACACCCGAAGCAAAAGACCACAGAATGTCAGAGACAACATTCCAACAAGATATAAACAACAAACGAATCACGAAATGGAATTTAGTGCCGAAATGATTGCAGGGCTGATAGGAGGCACCGTAGTGGGCGACCCCAAGACCGCAGTCAATAATTTTGCAAGGATAGAAGAAGGAAAGCCCGGATGCATTTCCTTCCTTGCCAACCCCAAATATGAGCATTACGTATACACCACCGAATCGAGCATCATTCTGGTGAACGACACCTTCACCCCCACCCAGGAGATCAAGGCCACGCTCATCAAGGTGCCCAATGCACGCGAGGCCGTAGCCAAGCTCATCACCATCTACGACAGCATGAAGCCCAAGAAGACCGGCATTGACTCAACTGCCTATATCGACCCCACCGCCAAGGTGGGCGAGAATGTCTATCTGGGTCCCTTCGTGGCCATCGGCCCTCATGCCGAAGTGGGCGACGGATGTGTGCTTCATCCCCATGCCACCATGGGCGAAAGAGCCAAGATAGGAACCAACACCGTCATGTACAGCAATAGTGTGGTGTACCACGACTGCATCGTTGGCAACAACTGCATCCTGCATGCCGGTTGCGTCATCGGAGCGGACGGTTTCGGTTTCGAGCCCACCGAGAACGGCTATGAGAAGATACCCCAGATTGGCAACGCCATATTGGAAGACAATGTGGAGATTGGTGCCAATTCCTGCGTAGACCGTGCGGTAATGGGTTCCACCATCATCCGCAAGGGTGTCAAGTTAGACAATCTGGTACAGATAGGCCATAACTGCGAGGTGGGCAGTCACACCGTCATGAGCGCCCAGGTGGGCGTAGCCGGCAGCACCAAGATTGGCGAGTGGTGTATGTTCGGCGGCCAGGCAGGCATCAGTGGCCATGCCACCATTGCAAACCGCACCATGGCTGGCGCACAGTCGGGCATCCCCAACACCATCAAGAAGGAAGGCACTGCCATCCAGGGCAGTCCTGCCATCGAGGTGCGCAACTTCTGGAAGTCAAGTGCCATATTCAAGAACCTGCCCGACATGTGGTCGGACATGAACCAGATGAAGAAGGAAATCAAGGCCCTCAAGGAAGCCTTGGAAGCCAAGTCATAAAAAAGAAAAGATTGTAAATATTTTTCAATAGAACACATGCTGAAGCAAAATACACTCAACGGCAGTTTTTCTCTTTGTGGAAAGGGACTGCATACCGGACTCAGCCTCACCGTGACCTTCAACCCCGCAGCGGAGAACCACGGTTATAAAATACAGCGCATTGACATGCCCGGAATGCCCATCATAGACGCCGTGGCAGAAAATGTCATCGACACCCAGCGCGGAACTGTGCTGGGCAAGGGCGACTTGCGGTGCAGCACCATAGAACACGCCATGGCTGCATTGTACGCTCTGGGTGTGGACAATGTCCTCATCCAGGTAAACGGACCCGAATTCCCCATTTTGGACGGAAGCGCAATCCTCTATGTGAATGAGATCAAGCGCGTGGGACTGAAGGAGCAGAACGCCCCCAAGGACTACTATGTCATCAACAAGAAAATGGAGTTCCGCGACGACAAGACTGGAGCCTGCATCACCCTGCTGCCCGATGAAGATTTTTCCATCACCAGCATGATTTCATTCGACTCCAAGGTACTCAGCAGCCAGTTTGCCACCTTGGACAACATGGACAACTTTGAAAGCGAAGTGGCCGCCGCACGCACTTTCGTGTTTGTGCGCGAGATTGCCCCCCTGCTCACCGCCGGACTGATAAAGGGCGGCGACCTGGACAACGCTGTGGTCATCTATGAGCAGGAAACCAGTCAGGACGTACTGGACAAACTGTGCGAACAGACCGGTGCCGAATGGCACGATGCCAAGGAACTTGGTTACATCCAGCACAAGCCGCTTGTTTGGGACAACGAGCCTGCACGCCACAAGCTGTTGGACATCATCGGAGACATGGCGCTGATTGGCCGTCCCATCAAGGGACGCATCATTGCCACCCGCCCCGGACACACCATCAACAATATGTTTGCGCGTATGATGCGCAAGGAAATCCGCAAGCACGACATCCAGGCCCCTTGGTACGATCCCAACAAGGAGCCCATCATGGACGTCAAGAAGATAAAGGAACTCCTGCCCCACCGCTATCCCATGCAGCTCGTGGACAAGGTCATCGAGCTGGGTCCCAACCACATTGTCGGCATAAAGAACGTAACTTCCAACGAGCCTTTCTTCCAGGGTCATTTCCCACAGGAGCCTGTCATGCCCGGTGTACTGCAGATTGAGGCCTTGGCACAGGTTGGCGGATTGTTGGTGCTCAACACTGTGGAAGAGCCCGAACGCTGGAGCACCTATTTCCTCAAGATTGAAAATGTAAAGTTCCGTCAGAAGGTGGTACCCGGTGACACACTGATATTCAAGACAGAATTGCTCTCTCCCATACGCCATGGCATCAGCACCATGCAGGGTTATGCCTTTGTGGGCGAGAATTGTGTAATGGAAGCCGTGTTTACCGCACAGATTGTCAAGAACAAATAAAATGTGAAGTAGGGACGCAGCGTGCTGCGTCCGCAAAAACACAGGATTGAAATGGAGTCCGGACGCAGCACGCTGCGTCCCTACATGACAGACAAAATAACATTAATATAAAACAACAAACAATATGAGCAAAATCAGCCCCTTGGCCTATATTCACCCCGAGGCAATCATCGGTGAGAATTGCGAAATCGGCCCATTCTGCTACATCGACCGTGGTGTGGTCATCGGCGACAACAATACGTTCATGAACAGTGTAACCGTACTCTACGGCGCACGCATCGGCAACGGCAACACCTTCTTCCCCGGCGCGGTCATCAGTGCCATTCCACAGGACTTGAAGTTTGTCGGTGAGGACACCACTGCCGAAATCGGCGACAACAACACGATTCGCGAGAACGTAACCATCAACCGCGGTACAGCGGCACAGAACCGTACCCATGTCGGCAGCAACAACCTGCTGATGGAAGGCTGCCACGTTGCACATGATGCCTATGTGGGCAACGGCTGTATCATCGGTAACGGCACAAAGCTGGCCGGCGAGATTGTTATTGACGACTTTGCCATCCTCAGCGCCAACGTGCTGATGCACCAGTTCTGCCGTGTCGGAAGCTACGTCATGATTGGCGGCGGCACCCGCTTCAGCCAGGACATTCTGCCTTTCAGCCTCATTGCACGCGACCCTGCCGCCTATTGCGGACTGAACAACGTCGGCCTGCGCCGTCGCGGATTCGACCGTGAGATTATCGACAACATCCACCGCACTTATCAGATTATCCTTCAGGGTACAGGAAAGCTCAACGACCTTTTGGCTCGTGTAGAAGAGGAAATCCCCATCAGCAAGGAGATTCAGTACATCCTCGACTTTATCCGTTCAAGCAAGAGAGGATTCATCAGATGACACTACGCCTCACCCTTTTTACCCAGGAAGTGGAGGATTTCGTATTGGAGATCCTCATTGACCCGGAAACCACATTTCACGAGCTTCACCGGCTCATTCTGGAAGCATGCGAGTACACCGACCAGGGAAGGCACGCTTTCATGATTTGCGATGAAGACTGGCATGTAGAATATAAGATCCGTCAGACCGATTCGGGCAACCTCCGGTCTGACGAGGATCTCTATCTCATGGCGCACACCCGCATTGAGGAGTTTGTAGAGGACGAAGGCCAGCACATTGCCTATGTCTTCGACCCGCAGGAGAAACGCTTCTTTCTGATTGAGCTGACCGAAAACATCTTCGGCAAGACACCTTCGGAAGCACACGTGAGCAGACGCCACGGCGAGGCGCCCCCGCAGTTCTTCACCTTTACTGAAGAGCCCGACACCCCAGCCGTACAAAACAGCGAAGAGATAGAGGAAGACTTCTATGGCGACGAAGGCTTCGAGGCCGATGAGCTGGATGCCGAAGGCTTTGAATTCGATGAATAACCCTCCTTACAAGCCCACACTGGTGGTTGTCCTTGGCCCTACGGCTGTGGGCAAGACCGAGGTTGCCCTCCAGCTGGCCGAGCGTTTGGGAAGTCCCGTAATCAACTGCGACAGCAGACAGATGTTCCGGGAAATGACCATAGGCACCGCCGCACCCACACCGGAACAGACCGCACGCGCCAGACATTATTTCGTAGGCACACTCGGCGTGGGCGACTATTATAGTGCCGCCCGTTACGAGGAAGAGGCGCTGCAACTCATCTCACAGCTCTCCGCTTCACACAGCCGCCTGGTACTCTCCGGCGGCAGCATGATGTATGTGGATGCCGTATGCAAGGGCATTGACGACATCCCCACTGTGGACAATGAAGTGAGGGCATCCCTGAAGAACGCTTTTGAAGAACAGGGACTGGAACCGTTGCTGGCACAGCTCAAGCTTCTGGATCCCGAATATTATGACATTGTGGACCGCAAGAACCACAAGCGGGTCATCCATGCGCTTGAAATCTGTTACACCGCAGGAAAGCCCTACACATCTTTTCGCACACAGACCCGCAAAGAACGTCCTTTCCATGTCCTCAAAATCGGTTTGGAAAGGGAACGTGCCGAACTCTTTGACCGCATTAACCGCCGCGTGGACCAAATGATGGCCGACGGCCTGCTTGACGAGGTGCGCAGTCTCTACGCCCACAAGGACAGCAACGCGCTCAACACAGTGGGCTACAAAGAACTGTTCAACGTACTGGACGGCCTTTGGCCCTTGGATATGGCGGTGGAAAGGATAAAGAAGAACACCCGCGTCTATGCCAAGAAGCAGATGACGTGGTACAAGCACGACGACAGCATACGCTGGTTCCATCCGGACCAGTTGGAAGACATCTTCCAGTATGTGGACACACACACCCAAACCTAAACCTTCACATCCCCCATTCTTATGAAGGGACACATAGACACCTCATCGCCCGAATTCCAGAATGCGCTTACGCTCATCCGTTTCACGCAACATTCTCTCTTCCTCACCGGCAAGGCCGGCACCGGTAAGAGTACCTTTCTGCGCTATGTGTGCAGCCATGTGAAGAAGAAACACGTGGTGCTTGCCCCCACGGGCATCGCCGCCATCAACGCAGGAGGAAGCACACTGCACAGTTTCTTCAAGCTCCCCTTCCACCCGCTCCTGCCAGACGACCCCAAGTTCGCCCCTTCCCGCCTCCGCGACTTCCTCAAATACAATAAGTCGCACATCAAACTGTTGCGCGAGGTGGAACTTGTCATCATTGACGAAATCTCTATGGTCAGGGCGGATATCATTGATTTTATCGACCGCATACTAAGGGTGTTTTGTCAAAAAATGCGAGAACCATTTGGTGGCAAGCAGATGCTATTCATCGGCGACGTATTCCAGTTGGAACCCGTGGTAAAGGCCGACGAGCGCGCCATCCTCAACCGCTTTTACCCCAACCCCTATTTCTTCTCTGCCCGCGTGTTCCGCGAGATGCATCTTGTCAGCATAGAACTCGAAAGACCGTGGTTTCATCGCCACCCTGGACCGCATCCGCAACAACACCGTCACCGACCTTGAACTCCGCCTGCTCAATACGCGCTATGCGGAAACGCCACCTTCCCAACCGGATAACAGCCTGAGCATTGTACTTGCCACACGGCGCGACAACGTGGACCACATCAACCAGACCGAGCTGGACAAGCTGCCTGGCGATGCGGTAACGCTACGGGGTATCATCGACGGTGAGTTTCCCTCCACCGCGCTACCCACACTTATGGAACTGGAAATCAAGGAGGGCGCACAGATCATATTTGTCAAGAACGACCAGGAGCGCCGCTGGGTAAACGGCACATTGGGCACCGTCTGCCACATTGACATGGAGACGCAACGGCTCTATGTGGACACGGAGACACACAGCCGCCTTGAGGTGGAGCCGGAACGATGGAGCAATGTCCGCTACACCTATAACGAAAAGGAAAAACGCATTGAAGAAGAGGAACTTGGCACCTTCACTCAATTTCCTATCCGTCTGGCATGGGCCATTACCATCCACAAGAGTCAGGGACTCACTTTCGACCATGCCACCATCGACTTTGGAGGGGGCACCTTCACCGGCGGACAGGCCTATGTGGCGCTGAGCCGCTGCACTTCACTGGAAGGGCTCACACTGAGAAAAAGAATTGCAAGGTCAGATATTTTCGTCTCTCCCGATGTAGTGGCGTTTGCCCGTCAGTTCAACAACGAGTCGCTGCTGCAGCACGCGCTTTCCGTCACCAAGGCCGATGCCGCCTATCGCGCCTGTGCCAAGGCATTCGACCAGGGCGACATGGACCAGTGCATCGAACAGTTCATCACCGCCATACACAGCCGTTACGACATTGAAAAGCCTCACATCAAAAGGCTCATCCGAAGGAAGCTCAACATCTTCCGTACACTGCGGAATGAAGCCGAAGAATGTAAAGAAAAATTACAACAACAGGAGCGCAAGCTACAGCAATATGCGAGGGAATATTATCTCATGGGAAACGAGTGTGCCACGGAAGCGCGCCACCCCAAGGCCGCCATTGCCAACTACCGCAAAGCCATTGACATGTACCCCGACTATCTGGATGCCCATGTCAGGTTGGGCGTCACTTATTTGGGCGAAGGCATGCACCACGAGGCCCTGGCGCACCTGAACATCGCCGTCAGCCTGTCCCCCGCCTCATTCAAGGCATTGTATCAACGCGGCAAGGTCCGCATGGCCATGCAGCACTATACGGAAGCCATCAACGACCTTGACCATGCCGTCCGCATCAAGGAAGACCACCCCCAGGCCCACAAACTCCTTGGCGATTGTTATTCGCTCATCGGAGAAGAAGAAAAGGCCGCCATCTACTGGGCGTTGGCGGAAGAGTTGCAGAAGAGGAAGGGCTAAAAGGCTAGATAATCTAGATGAGCTAGATGGGCTAGAACTTCTAGAAATCCTAGAAAATCTAAAACGCACCGCGGTGCGATAGCCGATGCAATGCGGTGCGTTGGCAGATGCAATGCAGTGCGTTGGCAGATGCAATGCATTGCCTTGAAAAGGGCAAGCCGGTGGCCTGGAAATTGATGATATATGATAAATCATAAACCTGCGTTTTGCGATGTCTGCAAAGCACGTTATTTTTGTACTTTTTGCACGTTTTAACATTTAAATCAAGAGGGTTTAATGCCCAAACCACACCTCAAATGTTAAAAAACCTTAACAAAATGGAAAATATAGGGCATATTTGGCCTTGCTAATCAAAAAAAATGTAAATTTGCTTAATAAAGTATGCAAAAGGCATAATTACGCGAACAAAAATTTTTAATTACAAATATCAAAACACAAGTAATGCGTATGAGAAACCGTTTTAGCAAATGGAGCCGCCATTCCTCACGAATGGTGTGCTTGTTGGCAGCCTGCGGACTGATGTATGCATGTAAGGACGAGTACCTGTTGGACGATGAAAAGCCCAGCTGGTTGAATTCGAGCATCTACGAAAGTCTGGAGACTAAAGGCAATTTCAAGACCTATTTGAGACTGCTTGCTGACAAGGATGTAAATCCCACAAACGCCCGTCCATTAACTGAGGTTTTGAGCCGTACCGGCTCCAAGACCGTGTTCGTGGCCAACGACGAAGCATGGGACAAGTTCTTTAAAGCCAATGCAGCGCTGCCCGAGAGTAATCCTTGGCACAATGCCACGAGTTATGAAAACCTGAGTACCGCTCAGAAGAAGTTGTTGATCCACACCAGTATGCTCAACAACGCCATCGTGATGGAAAACCTTGCCAGCAGCGAGTCTGTGAATGGAAGCAGCCCCGTTCGTGGTGAGTACATGCGTCGCTACACCGATGTAGAGACCACCGACTCCATCACCTACATGGCTCCCGAGATGATTCCCTATTCTTACAACCCCACCGACAAGGACTTCTGGTGGCGTTTCCGTGCAGAGAACGGAGGTAAGGGACTTCACATCGTCAAGGACTCCACCCTTAGTATGATGCTCCACTTCACCAGCGAGCACATGGCTAAGAACACCGTGAACGACGACGACTTCGCCAAGTTCATGGGTCGCGAACGTATCACAAGCGACGTGCATATCTACGACGCGCTCCTCGTCGACAAGGACGGAGTCTGCGAGAACGGATATGTAAACATCACCGAAAAGCCCCTGGTTCCCCTGGCCAACATGGCAGAGGTAATCCGTTCAAACGGTAAGACCAACATTTTCGGCCACATGCTCGACCGTTATAGCGCTCCCTACTACAGCGACGCTATCACACGCGCATGTAGAATATTGTATCCCGAGAAGTTCGGTGACACCGACTCTGTGTTCACCATGCGTTACTTCGCGGACAACAGCTTCAACCACCGCGCCAACAACACCCAGCCCGACGGCAACCCCTACACTGGTGACGAGGGCGGTAGCGTGAGCTTGAAGTTCGACCCGGGATGGAACGGCTACTATGACGAAGTGGATGCCGAGAAGGACATGGCCACCATGTTCATTCCCAGCGACGAGGCTTTGTGGAAGTACTTCACCGAGGGTGGTGGTCTGCAGTTGATTGAGACCTATGATCCCAACTACGTTCCCGGACAGACCTACGCCAACGAAGATGAACTGTACCAGGCCATCGACCAGATTCCCTTGAGCACCCTGCAGGGTCTGATCAACGTGATCATGCTCCGCAGCTTCACCGGTTCTGTGCCCAGCAAGATGACCAAGCTGCGCGACGACGCCCAGGAACAGCTCTTCTACCCCGAAGACATCGAGAAGATCGACACCTGTCTGCTCGCATGTAACGGTGCTGTATATATAATGAGTGATATCTATGGTCCCGCCGACTATACTTCTGTTACCTCTCCCGCTTACATCAGTAAGACCAACCTGGTAATGAAGTGGGCCATCTACAACGGATCATCAGGTACCGACTACATGGGTCTTAACTACTATGCCTATCTGAAGGCTATGCAGAGTGAGTTCACCTTCTTCCTCCCCAGTGACGCCGCTTTGCAGTACTACTATGACCCCACCAGCTACGAAAGTAACACTCCCCGTCTGATCCAGTTCAACTACAAGAACCAGGCATTCCCCATCCAGACCAAGTGTTATGACTATAATCCCCAAACAGGCGAAATCGGCCGTCCGCTCACCGGTTCAGGTGCTTCTCTGCAGCAGGACGAGATTACCAACCGTCTGAAGGATATTCTTGAGTCTCACACCATTGTACACGACGGAACCAACCCCATCGACGGCGAGGACGTTTACTTCCTTACCAAGAACGGTAACGCCGTTAAGGTGGAACGCGCCATCGGCGAGGACGGCAAGAACCACATCGTGGCCATCAAGGGTGGTTTGCAGCTCGAAAACGAGCGTAACGGCATGAGCGGTGACACTCCCGGTGAAACCTCATGTCTCGTAACCAAGCCCTTCGAGAGCCTCAAGAACGGTCAGACCTTCATTGTGAACGCTCCCGTTACTCCTACTTACCGAAGCGTTTACAACATCCTCACACAGGACGAAGGTTGGAAGAAGACTTCAGAAGAAGAGTGGAACGCCACCAACCCCTATGCTGAATTCTTCAAGCTTTGCGAAACCAACACCACTATCGTAACCAAGTGTGGTCTCGTAGACGAGAAGAAGCTCTCTACCACCGAGCAGAAGTCTGCGTTGAAGAAGTATCAGATCTTTGTGGATATGAACGGTTTGGATAACAATATCCAGTTCTTCAACAACTATCGCTATACTGCATTCATCCCCAACAACGAAGCCGTACAGGAAGCCATTGCAAACGGTCTGCCCACATGGGAAGAGATCGAGGCTGACTACAACGAGATGGAACCCGTTGTGAACACATTAGACTCACTGAAGGACGTAATGGACAACACTGACTACGTATTCGTAGAAGAAGATTCCATCATGTGCGACCAGCTGTGGGAGAAGGCACATGCCGATAGTATCAAGATTCAGGCCAAGATTACCTATCTGACCAACTTCATCCGCTACCACTTCGCCGACAACTCTATCTTCGCTGACAAGAGCGCCCGTGCAGAGTCTGAAATGGTAACTTCAAGTTACGACAAGGAACTCGGCCTGTTCTGCAAGCTTTATGTAGACCGTCCCGGCAACGACGTATTGCGCGTACGTGACGCGTACAGTAATACTATGATGGAGACCGTTGGAGAAAAGAATGTATTGGCACGTGATATCGAGTGTTCTCTGAAGCCCGTAGGCCGCCCCATGGCTACCAGCGGTAAGAAGATCACCCTGGATGCCTCAAGTGCATGTGTAATCCACTTGATTCCCGGCATTCTGAACCACACCGAGCTGAAGAACGGCCGTCACGACAGTGAATGGGCATCAGTAGCGGCAGCCAAGAAGTACATAAAGAGATACGCTATTAGTAAAGAAAAGTTTGACAGCCATGAATAAAATAACAAAACTATTACTGCTCTGGGTTGTGGCGCTGATGGCCATCCCAGCAAACGCACAGCAGCGGCGTATTTCCGGTACCGTAGCGGACGATATTGACGTAATCATCGGTGCCAACGTCGTAGAGTTAGACAAGAACAACCGTATTGTCAGCCAGACGGTTACTGATATGAATGGTAACTTTACCATGAATATCAAGGACCCCAACAATACGTTGAAGGTTTCTTATATCGGTTACAAGAACTTTACACAGAAACTGGGAACCAAGAATGTCTTCAAGATCACCTTGCAGGACAACACCAAGACCATGACCGAGGTTAAGGTAACTGCCAAGCAGAAGGCTCCCACCACCGGTTTGGACATCCCCGCACGCGAGTATGCCGGTGCTGTGGCCAAGTTCAACATGTCAGATGTGGAAGGTCTTGCCTTCGAGTCTGTGGACCAGGCGCTTCAGGGTCAGATTCCCGGTTTGGACATCGTGCCCAACTCTGGTAACCTGGGTTCTGGTACCACCATGCGTCTGCGCGGTACCACCACCATCAACGGTAACGCACAGCCTCTGATCGTAGTAAACGACCACATCTTCGAACTTCCCGATGACGCACAGGATGTGAACTTCGAGACCATGGACAATGAAGAGCAGTTCTCTACATTGTTGAATGTGAACCCCGAAGACATCGAGAGCATCACCGTATTGAAGGACGCTGCCACCGCTGCCAAGTGGGGTATCCGTGGTTCTAACGGTGTAATCGAAATCAAGTTGCGCCGCGGTCACCGTGGTCCCACCCGCGTGGCCTTCTCTTATCGTTTCAACGGCACCTGGCAGCCCGACGGCTACGAGATGTTGAACGGTGACGGCTACACCATGATGTTGAAGGAAGCTTACTACAATCCCAAGCAGATTCCTACCTCATTGCCCGAATTGGACTACAACACTGAAATGCCCTACATCTACAACCACTTCAGCCACAATACCGATTGGGTGAACGAGGTTACACGCATGGGTAAGGAACACAAGTACTATGTAACCCTCTCTGGTGGTGGTGAAAAGGCTACCTTCCGTATCTCTGCAGGTTACGACAAGAGTACCGGTTCTATTATCGGCCAGCAGCTCGACCGTTTCAGTACAGCCACTGCACTGGACTACTGGGTGAGCGACCGCATCAAGTTCAGTTCTAACATCAACCTGACCTTTACCACCAACACCAAGAACTACGGTAACGACATTCTGGCCCGCGCATACAAGGCAATGCCCAACATGAGCGTAATGGAATACGACCGCTTTGGTTTGGAAACCGGTAACTATTTCAACATGCTTCCTCTTGCCGCCAACTACGGTACCTCTGGTTCAGGCCGTAAGGAGAATGACGGAACCATGACCTCTTATGACCTGAACGACATGTTCTTCAACGGCAACCCCGTTGCCCGCGCACAGAAGGCATGGAACAAGGAGCGCCAGTACAACCTGACTCCCCAGTTCAGCATCGAATACAAACTGTTGGGTACCGAGGACGACCAGCACCGTCTGAACTATGTGGGCGACGTGCAGTTGAACATCTACAACACCAGCAGCGACGAGTACTGCCCCAGCGAGCTCAAGACCATGGATTGGTATTGGGGTGCGGAAAACAGCACCAACTTGGGTAGCAACGAACGTAACTACGTGTCTAACGACGAGTACAAGTCTCTCGAGTTCACCACCCGTCACGACTTGCGTTACTACTCTGGTTTCGCCAACAAGGATCACAGCTTGAGCGGATTGGTTCGTTTCGAATTGTATTCTGGTAGCAGCAGCAAGCAGAACACTGGTTTGTGGAACGTACCCGACGGTATCACCGATCCCACCGTTGTCGCCCTGCTCCGTGCAGCCGGTGCCAGCAACAGCGAATGGAGAAGCCAGAGCTTCTTCGGACAGGTTCACTACTCTTACAAGAGCAAATACTCTCTGGACGCCACTGTACGTACCGACGGTAGCACCAACTTCGGTAAGGGTTCTAAGTATGGTACCTTCCCCTCTGTCGGCGGACGTTGGAACATCAGCGACGAAAACTGGATGCAGTGGAGCAAGAAGGTTATCAGCATGCTCGCCTTCCGTCCCACTTGGGGTATCACCGGTAACACCGGCGGCGGCAGCTTCAACCAGTACAACAAGTACGCTTCTGACGGTTACTACAACGGCCACACCGTGGTACGTCCCGAGAACCTCTCTCTGACCCAGATTCGTTGGGAGAAGACCAAGCAGTGGAACCTCGGTTTCAACTTGGGTCTGTTCGACGACATTGTAACTGCCGAATTCGAAGTGTATGACAAGAAGACCACCGACCTGTTGATGGACAACCTGCGTATCCCCAGTGCCAACGGTTTCAACTACCTGAGCAAGGTGAACGCCGGTACCATGCGCAACAAGGGTTGGGAAATGAACGTAAGCACCGCCCGTATCGCCAAGGTTGGCAAGTTCGCCATGAAGCTCCGTGGTAACATCGCCCAGAACTTCAACGAAGTGGAGGAAATGGATCCCCTGATTCTCGAAGCCCTCAACGGTAGCGAGACCTATCAGCCCGGTAACCTCAACTACAACCAGCGCGTACAGATTGGTAACGCCTTGGGTTCAATCTACGGTCTGCGCTACAAGGGCGTTTACCGCTACGACTATGACCACAACGGTTACACCCAGTCTTCTATCGCCGCTTACGGTTATGCCGAGCACGAGAACAGCGGTTACGACGCAAAGGGTAACCCCATCAACACCGCAGCTGCCGCCCTCCGTCGTGGCGAGAACGCCACCTGTCCCATCGCATTTGATGCAGACGGCAACATGCTGACCGATGCCAAGGGTATTCCATTGCCCATGTACTATTGCTACAACGAGAGCTACCGCTACCAGTTCCAGGGTGGTGACGCCATCTACGAAGACGTGAACCACGACGGCCAGATTGACCGCTACGACATGGTTTACCTGGGCAACTCTAACCCCAAGTGCAATGGTGGTTTCGGTATCCAGCTCTACTATGACCGCTTCTCTCTGAACACCGGTTTCAACTTCCGTATGGGCAACCAGATTGTAAACCTTGCGCGTATGAACTACGAGAGCATGCTCAACAACAACAACCAGAGCTTTGCTACCACATGGCGTTGGCGCAAGAACGGTGACATCACCGAGATTCCCCGTGCTTTGAGCAGCGTACACGGCTACAACAGCTACAACTCACTGCCCAGCGACCGCTACGTGGAAGACGGAGACTACCTGCGTCTGCAGTACATCCAGTTGAGCTATGACTTCGACGCCAAGAAGCTGAAGAAGTATGGTATCAACAACCTGAAGCTGTTCGCATCTGTGAACAACATCTGGTGCTGGACCAAGTACACCGGTGTAGACCCCGACGTTTCTCCCCAGGGATTTGCCGTATGTACCGACAACAGCCGTACTCCCCGTACCAAGTCATTTACTTGTAGTGTAAACTTAGGCTTCTAAAAAATGATTACAATGAAAAAACTTAAGAATATCTATACCTCTCTCTGCCTGTTAGGTCTTGCAGCTGTGGGCACCACCTCTTGTGAGGATTGGTTGACCATCTATCCCCAGGACCGCGTGGTAGAAGAAGACTTCTGGGAAGACAAGAACGACCTGGAAGGTGTGCGATATGCTGCCTACAAGCAGATGTGTAGCACCGTACAAAAATTCGCTGTCTGGGGCGACCTCCGCTCAGACAGTTGGGAAATGAACCAGAACCGCCACGGCAGCCAGGGCAGTTGGGACACCTACAACGAAATCATGCAGGCCCAACCCGACTCCAGCATGAGCATCTTCGACTGGGGCGGTGTGTACACCACCATCAACTTCTGTAACAAGGTGCTCCAGCACGGCGATGAAATCCTGGAGAAGGACAAGCAGTTCACCCAGGGTGAGTGGCGCCAGATGAAGGCGGAAATGGTAGGTCTGCGCGCGCTGAACTACTTCTATCTGATCCGCGCCTTCAAGGATGTGCCCTACAGCACCAAGGTGATCAACAAGGACGTGGAAGTGGAATACTTCGGTCTGACCAACCAGTTGGACGTATTGGACAGCATCATCATTGATGTGGAAAGCGTAAAGGGCCAGGCCCGCAACCGCTTTACCTCTAACAACGACACCAAGGGTCTGATCACCAACGCGGCACTCTATGCCATGTTGAGCGACATGTACCTGTGGCGTGCCTCTCTGCACGAGGGTCGCGGCCTGATGAGTGACACTGTACTGCTCGGCAAAGACTCTGTCATCCACACCGTGGAAGGCGACTACAAGAAATGTATCGAATATGCTGACGAGGCCATCGCCACCCTGTACCGCAACAACTTGCAGGGCAACACCAGCTTCGGTTCAACCGTACTGGACAAGATTGACTTCGGTCTGGCCAACTGCGAAATGTACAAAAATGAATTTGAAAACGTTGCGTCTGGAAGACCTGCTGACCTTGTTGCACAAAGAGAAATCTTCGGTGATGACCGTAGCGGTGGCAAGAACAGCGAGGAAAGTATCTTCGAATTGCAGTTCAGCAACAGTGACGAACGTAGCAACGGAACTGTAAGTCATCTTTATGGCTACAGCAACGGCACCCACTTCCAGGTGTGTGAGGCGGCTCTCGGTGCCATCTACGGTGGAAGCATCAACGATGACAACGGCCGATATGACAGCCGTACATGGTACAGCGTGTGCAAGAGCATCGTGGGCAACAGAGACCTGGGTCACTACTATTGCTTCAAGCACAGCCGTCCCTTTGTTAGCATCAGTGACAATGCGGATAAGGAAATCATCGTTGAGGACAACAGCGACAGCTACCGCAACTGGATTATCTATCGTCTGACCGACGTAATGCTGATGAAGGCAGAAGCTTATGCTGCAATGGGTGGCAAGGAGAACAACAAGCTTGCCCAGCAGATTGTAAACGCCATTCACCGCCGTTCTTTCTGCAACCTGAAGGAAGACGTGAAGATTGAAGAGGACGTAACCACAAGTTCTGCCAACAACCCCAAGAAGGGTGACGCCGTAATGCCCGGTAGCGACTATGTGAAGCTGGTAATGAACGAGCGTCAGATTGAACTGCTTGCCGAGGGTAAGCGTTGGTTCGACCTGGTACGTTATGCCGAGCGTAACGCCGGTGGTATGGACGGTACTAAAGACGAACGTGAATGGACCGAGGACAAGCCCATCGGTAACGGTTATGCCGGTGTGAAGAAGATGGTGGAAGGCTTCATGAAGAACAAGTACACGAACTACACCGTACAGCGCAACCGTCTGAAGAACCGCTACGGTCTGTACTGCCCCATCTACTACATGGAGGTGAAGGCCGCACGTGGCGCCATTGAACAGAACCCTGTTTGGAACAAGTCTAAGTACGACACATCCGATTTTGAATAATTCCGTGAAAGGAGGTCACCATGAGACTGAATATTCATAAATATATCAAGTTCACAGGCTGTATAGCCGCCCTTATGGGCATGGCCATGCTGAATGGCTGTAAAGAAGATATCGACACCTCTGCCCGATATGTCTTTACAGAGGAAACCATCGGCAGCTATCTGCAGAAGCAGCCCGCATACTCAGAGTATGTGGCCCTGCTGAAGCAGGTGAACATCAGTGATTACTCGGGATCAACGGTCATGCAGCTCATGACCGCCCGCGGTAACTACACATGTTTTGCGCCAACCAATGAGGCTATACATGCTTATCTTGATTCTCTGGTGGTTCGTGGATTCATAACGGAACCCAAGTGGGAAGCATTTACCGACAGTGCAGTGAAGGACTCTATCCGCCAAGTGATTGTGTACAACAGCATCATTGACGGTGGAGACTTCACCTCCACGGGTGAGCGTACCTATTACGAGACCAGCACATTCCCCATCAACAACAACGAGGAATTTGCCAGCCCCACGCTTGCTGACCGCAAACTCTTTGTCTATTACGGAGAGAACCCCGACAGCATCTTCATCAACGGCAACATCCCCATCTCGCTGACCAACCGCGACATTCCCGCCATCAATGGTGTGATCCACCAGGTGGAAAGTGTGATTGCGCCCAGCAACGATACGGGAGGTTACCTGCTGAAGAGCATGATAGACGAGAACCGCAAAGGCTTCCTCGTAACCGCCAAGCTGATTCAAGCCTGCGGTCTGATGGATACGCTGAGTCTTGCCAGAGACGAACGATATGAAACACTCTACAAGAATGGCACACTGAAAGACCTGCGCACCCACCCCTCAGTGGGTAAGCCCGGCTACCTGCCCGAACACCGTAAGTACGGCTATACATTGTTTGCCGAAACTGACGACTTCTGGGAAGGTGTTATCGGTAAGCCATACGACCAGATCACCGTTGAAGATATCAAGGAATATGTCATTGCACAGGGTGTATATCCCGACGCAAAGCAGGACGACAACTACAAGGATGAGGACAACGTGCTGAACCAGTTCATCACCTATCATCTGATTCCCTGGCGTCTGCCCGCAGACAAACTGATTCTTCACTACAACGAGAAGGGCTATTCGCTGAGTACCATGAAGCCTACCGTGGCGATGACAGAACTCTACACCACCATGGGCAAGCGCCGTCTGCTCAAGATTTTCGAGAGCGCGGAAAGCCAGGGCATCTATCTGAACCGTTTCCCCGTACTGAGAAACGGCCGCAGAGAGAACTACCACGAAAGCTCTTGTGACGATGACAAGTTCGGATTCCGCATCAATGTGGACAGTGCCAACACCGAGGCCATCAACATGATGATTTATCCCATTTCACATGAGAAGATGCCCGGCCGCGTACTGGCGTACGATGAGGACACCCGCAACAATTTGCAGAGACAGCGCATGCGCTATGACGTGTCTGCCCTCTTCCCCGAGTACATGAACAATGATGTACGCGGACAGACGGTAACCACAGACCGCCACATGTGCGTGGGTTTCCCCATCAACACCAACTACCAGTACATGTCAGACATCGAAATGTCAGACGAGACCGAGTTCTACTATCTGCTGGGTCGTGGTAACGGATGGCACAACTATCTGCATGACGAGTTCAACATCGTGGGACGCTATGACATCATCATGCGCCTCCCGCCGGTACCCAAACGAGGCACCTACGAACTGCGCGTGGCCGTACAGTCTCACTCTCAGGTACGTGGTATGTGCCAGGTATACTGGGGTCATGACAAAGACAACCTTGCCGCCCAGGGTATCCCCTTGGACGTACGTATGGGAGGTCAATACCGCTACACCAGTGCCGGAAACTTCAAGAGCACCGTGGGCTGGGTTGCCGATGATGAGGAAGACATGGACTACAATGCCGAAGTGGACAAAAAGATGCGCAACAACGGCTTCATGAAAGGTCCCGAACACTACATCGCCGGACTGCCCGGAGGAACCCTCACCTCTCGTGATGACGTGAACACCCTCCGCCGCATCATGGTTCGCGAGACCATGGATCCCGACAAGGTGTACTACATCCGATTCAAGAGTGTATTGGACGATGTGAACAAGGAGTTCTATATGGACTACATCGAATTCTGTGCGAAGGAAGTATATGACAATCCCGAAACACCGGAAGACATTTGGTAAACAAAAAAACAAAATTAAATATGGCTAACAAAAAATTATTCAAAACCATCGGTGCAATCGCCACGGGAGCCTTGATACTGGCTACACCCTCTTGTACCGATACCTGGGACGAGCATTACAACGACCTGGGTGAAGCGGCAGGCCAGAACCTTTGGGAGCAGATTGAAAGCAAACCCGAACTTTCTACCTTTGCCGAAATTGCCCGCAAAGCCAAGTATTACAAGGATGACGTTCACCCTGTGGACGGATACACCTTTGCGGACCTGCTCCAAAGCGGCCAGGTGATGACCGTATGGGCACCCGAGAACAGTGCCTTCACCGCAGAAGAAAAAGCCAAGTGGCTGAAAATGGCTGAGGAGGACGGTTACAACTTGATGAAGCAGTTGCTGACCAACCACATTTCATTGTGGCGTCACCCCATCAGCATCGCCAAGAAGGACACATTGAACATGACCAACGGCAAGGAAATGGTATTTGACATGACCACCTCTCCCGCCACCATGTACGATGTGGAACTGTCAAAGTGGAACATCCCCGCCAGCAATGGTACACTGCACACGCTGAAGGGCATTCTTCCCTTCCACTACAACTTCTATGAGTACCTGAAGTTCAGCGGCGAGAACGCCCTGTTCTCACAGTATGTTGTAGACAAGGATACCACCTATTTCATTGAAGGCAGCAGTATTGAAGGTTTGCCCGATGCAGATGGTAACCCCACTTATGTGGATAGTGTGTACACTACATCTAACCTGATGTTCGGCGGTAGTGCAAACGTATCTACCAGCACGTCAGACAAGCGCCACATGAGCCAGAAGGGTTTCAATGCGTCACTGAACTGGGAAAGCGGAAAGTACATCATGGTCATCCCCACCGATGCCGCTTGGACCAATACTTATGAAAAGTTGAAGAAGCATTATGTATATGCGGAATCCTATATCGACCGTGACAAGAGCGGTGCAAAGGAAACCGTGATGCGTCCTTCAGAGAACCCCGACTCACTGACCGACCTGAGCGTGAAGATGGACATCGCCACACCCGTTGTATTTGACCTTGAAAGACAGGGCAAGATTGGTGGTGAGGAAGGCGCACCCTGGACCATGGATCAGTTCATCGCCAGCAAGGGTGCTGAAGCAGAGTACTTCCTGAATACCCGCGGTGACACCCTCCGCAACATCGGCGACTGGGACAAGACCGAACTCTTCCCCGGCGAACCCCGCGAAATGAGTAACGGCTATGCCTACATCTCTGACACCTGGAACCTGCCCAAGGAATATTACTTCCCCGATGTGGAAATCAAGCCCTACAGCTACATGTTCACATTCTACAGTGAAACCTTCAAGGGTAGCGTGTCTTCTGAAACCTTCACCAACTCACAGCACCCCGATATCGTGGCTAAGTATGGTAAGATCAGCAAGGACCAGTTCTACATCATGAAGCCCGACGGCAGCACCAAACCCGAGGGTAACCTGATTCTCCGTGGCAACTATGACCTTTCATACAACCGCAACGCGAAGGTGATGAGTGGAAAGTATGACATTTATATGGTAATGGTTCCCTACTGGTATAAGGACATCATTGACAAGGGCAACGACTCTCTCTATCTGGACAGCGCATACGTAGACTCTGTGGCCAATATCAGCAAGAACAAGATCAAGCTGCAGGTAATATACGACAACGGCACCAAGGCCGGTGGCAAGAGCAAGTCCATCAAGATTGACTGGGATGCCCGCAAGGTGGACACCGTACTGGTTATCCCCGATATGGAATTCCCCTATTCTTACCAGAACCTGGAGCACAGCTATCCCGTCATGAGCATTGTGAGCGACGCCTCCAACACCGACGTGAAGAAAGGCTATATTCGCGAGCTGTGTATTGACCGTGTGATTCTGAAGAGCAAGGAAGACGACACAGTTGTTGAAATGGATCCATCTAATAATTGAATACAATGAAAAATAGACTAAGTAATACATTCATGCACAAAGCTCTGTGCCTGCTGGTTCTTTCCGGACTGGGCATGCCCGCTGTGACAGCCCAGGAAGTGGCAACAGACAGTGCAACCGTTCGTCGCATTGCAAAGGCGAAGAAAGAGGTAAACTATGAGATGAAGAACATCACCGGCCGCATTGTGGACGATGCCACAGGCGAACCCATGGGTGGTGTGCGCATCCAGGCACTGGGATTGGAAAGCTATTCTACCCTGACCGAAGAGGACGGAAGCTACAAGTTAGACATTCCCACCTTCTCTGATGTGATTTATGTGTACGCTGAAGGTTACAACCCCCTGCAGGTTGTGGTGAAGGAAGGCAAGGCTGATGGCAAGCTCATCAGCACCCACTTCAAGAACATCTACACCGACGGCACCAATATCACCGCCAACCGCATGATTGAGGTGGACGAAACCAGTGGTGTGAGCATCGATACCGACATCCAGAACCATCTGGCCGGTGACATCTATACCATCAACCGCAACGGTGTACCCGGACAGGGTGCCTACATGCAGATCCGTGGTGTGAACTCACTGAATGCCGGTTCACAGCCCATGATCATTCTGGACGGCAACATCATTGACCCCCAGTATGACCGTACCACCCTGCACGAAGGTTTCTACAACAACCTGCTGGCTTCCATCGATCCCGAGGACATTGCCAGTGTACAGGTGCTGAAGAACGGTACCGCACTCTATGGTGCCAAGGGTGCCAACGGTGTGGTAATCATCACCACCAAGCGCGGAAAGAGCCAGGCCACCAAGATTGGCGTGCGCATCTACGGCGGTGTGGAGTTGACTCCCAAGAAGTTGGATGTACTCGGCGGTAACGACTACAGCAGCTACCTGAGCGACATGCTGAGCACCATGGACGACTACAATTTCAATTCATTGACCACATTGAAGTTCCTGGACAAGAGCCCCAGCAACTACTACCGCAACGTATTCAACAACAATACGGACTGGCAGAAGGATATGTACCAGAACGCCATGACCCAGAACTACAAGATCAACGTAGAGGGTGGTGACGACATCGGTATGTACGCCCTTTCACTGGGCTACACCAGCAGCGAGGCTACCGGTGTGGGCACTGACATGGACCGTCTGAACCTGCGTTTCAACACCGACATCAAGGTGTTCAAGAACCTGACCACCGGACTGGACATCGCCTACAACCAGACCAGCTACAACCTGATGGATCAGGGATGGAGCGAGGACTACAGCATGCAGAACATCGGTGCGCCCAACGTACTGGGTGTGGTATCTGCCCCCTTCATCAGCCCCTACGCTTACTATTATGACTATGACAGCAACGAGCCATTCGCTTCTGACCACTTGAAGCTGTCAAAGGAATATGCCGGAAAATATGCAGCCACTTCAAGCAACTGGGTACAGAACCCCTTCATGTTCCCCCGTACTGTAGGTATCAACGAGGCTTTGCGTAACCCCTACTGGGTAATCCGCAACGGTGAGGGTAACAACAAGAACTATGCACAGCTGACCCAGATCCACTTGAACGTAAGTCCCAAGTGGCAAATCACCAAGCAGTTCAGCATCAGCGACCGTTTCAACTACACCATGAGCCGCAACAACGAGAAGTACTTCCTTCCCATTGCCGGTACCAACATGTATGAGTTGAAGGACCTGGGTTCAATCTCCAGTGTACTGAAGACCCAGTTCGCCAAGGAAACCACACTGAACAACGACTTGCGTCTGCAGTGGGCCAACACCTATGGTGCGCATGACATTGACGTGGCAGCCGGCTGGCGTTACAACAACTACCAGTTCAGCTACAACAGCATGAGCGGTTACAACAACGAGAACGACAAGCTGCCCAACTTGAAGAAGAACATGCAGTATATCAACTACACCGGTACCAACGACAACTGGATTGACATGACTTACTACCTGAACGCCAACTACAACTTCAAGAACCGCTACTTTGCGGACTTCGTAGTGAGCAGCCAGGCCAGCAGCCGCTTCGGTAACAACACCAAGGACGGTTTCCAGATGGCAGGTGTAAGCTGGGGTGTATTCCCCTCACTGCAACTGGGATGGCTCATCAGCAGCGAACCCTGGTTCCAGACAGGCAAGGGCATCCAGTATCTGAAGCTGACCGCCGGTGCTGAAAAGAACGGTAACGACAACTTGGTGGACTACTATGCAGCCCGTACTTACTGGGAGAGCATGCAGGTAACCGAAAACACTGTAGGTCTCTACTTGAAGAACATCGAGAACAGTACCATCCAGTGGGAAACCACAACCAAGTACAACGTAGGTTTGGAAGGAAGCTTCCTGAACAACCGTCTGCACGCCGGATTGGATCTGTACTGGCACAAGACCGATGACCTGCTGACCCTGAAGGAACTGAACTTCGTGAGCGGTATGAACAAGTACTGGACCAACGAAGGTGCCATGACCAACAAGGGATTTGAAGTGAACGTGAACGCTGCCCTCATCAACAAGAAGAACTGGAAGTGGGAGCTGGGCGCAAGCATGGGCCACTACAACAACAAGGTGACCGACCTGCCCAACACCACCAACAACCGCATCGAAATCTACAAGAATGTATACAATCCCGCAACCGAAAGCTGGACTTCTGTAGAAGACGGTACCATCCACGGCTTTACCAACAGCGTATACGGCAACGAGAACATCCTCACTGCTGTAGGCTATGCCGCAGGCAGCTTCTACGGATGGCAGACCAATGGTGTGTTCGCCAGCGATGCTGAAGCCTCTAAGGCCACTACCGCTCCCGGCACCAACGGCTATCTGCTCTATCCCACCGGTATGAAGGAGAATCCCTACCGCAACTTCCAGGCAGGTGACGTACGTTTCGTAGACCAGAACAACGACGGTGTAATTGACGACGCCGACAAGGTAGTCATCGGTAACCCCAACCCCGACATCTACGGAAACATCTACAGCAGCCTGACATGGAAAGACCTGCGTCTGGATGTAAACTTCAAGTACAGCCTGGGTAACGACATCTACAACTACCAGCGCGCTGTCATCGAGGGTCTGAACACCACTTACAACCAGAGCACCGCCGCCCTGCGCCGCTGGACCTTCGAAGGCCAGCAGACCGACATGCCCAAGGCATGCTACATGGAAAGCGAAGACTGGCGTAACAACGAGCGTTTCTCAGACCGCTGGATTGAGGACGGAAGCTATCTGAAGCTGAAGAACGTGCGCCTTACCTACAAGATTCCTTACAGCAACAGCTGGTTGTTGGGTCTGAAGGTATGGGGAGAAGCCAACAACGTATTCACACTGACCAAGTACCTGGGTACCGATCCCGAAATGAGCAGCCGCAACAGCTCATACTACCGTGGTGTGGATAACGGTCAGATTCCCTTCGGCCGCAGCTTCAATGTGGGTGTATCAATCAACCTGTAATGACCTAAAACCAAAAAAGTACGAATATGAAAAGAAAATCAATTATAAGCTTGCTTATCTTCTGCATGAGTCTGGGCATGGTTACCACCTCATGCGAGGACATGTTGACATCTGACAGCGAGCGCCATTCATACGAAGTGGCTCAGGATACCCTATACTCTTACTGGGGTATCCTGAAGTCCCTGCAAAACGTAGCCGAGCGCTACGTAATTCTGGGCGAGTGCCGCGGTGACCTGGTAACCAGCACCGGATATGTGAGCGACACCATCGCCGCCATTGTGAACTTCGGTCAGAACGGAACCGCAGCCAAGTACAAGGACGGTGCCTGCAAATATCTGAAGGCCAGTGACTACTATCACATCATCAACAGCTGTAATGCCTACATTGCACACTGTGATACCTTCCAGACCACGGGTACCAACCAGAAGTATATGATTAAGGAGTATGCCCAGGTACAGGCCATCCGTGCATGGACCTACATGCAGCTGGTACAGGTGTACGGCGAAGTGCCCTTCTACACCAAGCCCCTGCTGACCACCAAGGAAATTGACGAGTTCTGGAATTCAGACTACCCCACTGCCAATGCCAGCAACCTGGTAGACCTGCTTGCCCCCGAACTGATCAACATGGAGTTTGTAGAGAAAATCTACGGTTTCCCTCAGTATAACAACTATGGCCGCACCAGTACTGTATGCCACAGCAGCCTGTGTATGTTCCCCGTGAGCATTGTATTGGGTGACCTCTATCTGATGGAAGGTAGCGCCGCTTCTTGCGCCAAGGCCGCACAGCACTACTACAACTACCTGAATACAGAAAACGGTGGTCCCCTGTTGCCCAGCACATACTGCACAGGTGACTTGAACGAACGTAGTCCGTTGCCCAACTATTCTCACCATGGAACTATTCCTTATACCAGCAAGAGCAAGGTTAGCGCCAACAACGAGGCCATTACCTGTATTCCCAGCAGCACCAACAAGCTTTGGGGTACCGTACTGACTGACGTAAACCGCCTCTTCGGTTTCGAAGCAGAAATCCGCGTAAACACCTATGGTGAAGTAGAGGATGAAAAAGATGAAGACGGAACAACAACGACTGCCAGTGTATACCTCAGCCGTCAGGACGATCCTGAATTGGTTGCCAGTGCCGGATATGACACCATTTGCATGAAGCAGGATTACGAAATGTATATCGGTGATTATGACAACCCCGACCAGGCTGTAATCAAGGTTTTGCCCAAGGTGGGTGACGCCCGTCAGTATTGGAACAACCGTCGCATCTACATGAACGAGATGGAAAAGATGGATACCATGTACTATGTAATGAAGCAGAATCCTGGAACAGGCTTTACCACCGTATACCCCATGGTTTACCGCAAGACCGGTGTATGGTTGCGCTATGCAGAGGCCATCAACCGTGCCGGCTATCCCAGCTATGCTTTTGCCGTGCTGAAGAACGGTCTTTGCAACAACGATTACTGGTATCCCGATGCTGAGACAGATTATGCTATCAAGGATCAGTTGTACTACGGTCTGTACAAGGACAGCGTATACCTGCCCTATAACATTCCTGTTGGCGCAGAAATCAACGTAGATTCAATCCTGGCCACCGATTACTGCAAGAACATTGCAGAACTGGACAGCATGATTAGCCTGCACGCCGATTCTATCAGCCTGGCTGATGTACAGGTGGGCAATATCGTACTGAGCACAGAGAACTTTACAGACGAATCTTGCTCACAGACCTGCCACTACTTGGACAAGCGTGAGGTGATGAAGAGCAAGGGTATTGACTACATGAACTTCATGACCCGTTATATGAGAAGCTCTACCAGATCTGTAACATACGAGATGAAGAAGGAACTTCGCGGAAATAGCTTTTCTTCATTCAGCTATCCCAGCAATCCCACCGCAGACAACTACATCACAACCGGTGTACATGCCCGTGGCGGTGGCCGTCTGAGATATGACGATCGTAACAGCAGCTACAACTATGTAACTCAGGTATGCAAGAAGATCAAGGAAAATACCGGTATCGAAGTGACCAAGGAAGACATCTACAGCGGTAACTTTGATGCAGAGGTACAGGATGCTGTTGAAGACCTGATCATTGACGAGTGCGCTCTGGAAATGGCGTTCGAGGGTAACCGCTTCTTTGACCTGATGCGCGTAGCACGCCGCCGTGGTAACGACTACCTGGCAAGCCGCGTAGCAAAGCGTAACGGAACTGAGGATGCTGCTATGCGTGCATTCCTCCAGAACGATAAGAACTGGTATCTCCCCTTCCCCGTTTACGAGTAATTCATAAACCTTGTGAATAGAAAAGGATGCGCCTTTTGGGTGCATCCTTTTTTTGTTTATAGAAGGGCTAGAAGGGCTAGAAAAACTAGAAGAGCTAGAAGTTATAAGCATTAAGGTAAAGTCTGAAAGACTGGAAGCCCGAAGGGCGAATAGCCGCGGGTTCTTGAACCCGTGGAAATAAAACGGGATATATAATGGGCGTCTACGAAAATTGCGATTGAGCGAGAGCAGAGACAAGCTTGCTTAAGCTATGCCGAGCGTAAGCAATTTGGACAAAGTCAAAGACGCGGAAAGGTGGTGAGGGGTGCCGTTCCGCGTCTTTCAGACGCTTTTCTTGTGAAAACACATATATTACCACGGACTTAAAAGTCCGCGGCTATTCATAACCGCGTCTTTGCAGACGCATAGGGTTTAAAGGGGGAATTAGGTGGGCTAGGATTTCTAGATGGGCTAGAAGGGCTAGAAAAGCTAGAAGAACTAGAAGACAAAAAAATCCCCGGGGGTGGCCCGGGGATTCTGGTTTAATCACTTAACCGCTTTTACAATATAAGTGAAGCGATAATCCTGATAAGGCATCTGGTACTCGTTGCGGGGCCATGCTCCCCAACTGTTCACACAGCCAAGGCCGAACTGGCGGGCTTGAATCTGGAGGACAGAAAGATTACGGGGGGTGAGGTCGCCACTGTGATACTGATGGGCTTGCTTAACAGGGCCGCCATCCAAATCATCCATCAAATATGGAAGGGTGCTGCACTCCATTGTGCCTGTGGCCTGGAAGGTAAGTCCCTTACCCTGTACATTGGTGAGGGTCCAGTAACGCACATCGGCCTTGTTGCCACTTTCCTGGGGACGTACGTAACCATAATACTGGTCGGCCACGGTCTGGTTGAAGATGCCGAGGCGCTGGCTGCCCTTGCGGTCTATGTAATTCTCGTGGGGACCCTTACCGTAATAAGTAATCTGGTTGTATTCGCCAGGAAGCACCCATTGCATACCAAAACGGAACAACTGTGGTTTCTGCTTGGCATCCTTATTCACCTTCATGCTTTCATCCACGATAAGCTCGCCATTGGGGGTGAGGGTGTAGGTCATGGTGAGAGTAGCCTCTACCGAAGGCATATCATACACCACCTCGACTGCCTTGGCTGGGATGACATCCTTTACGGTTACGCTCTTGACCTTGCGTTCAGGACTCTTCCATGCCGCAAACTTTTTCTGGAGGTTTGCACCGAAGTCATTGTCTGTGGGCGCACGCCAGAAGTTGGGCGTTACGGAATAGCCTTCCTGCAACATGGGCTTGCCGTCCACATCGAGATAGTCAAGATTACCATTCCAACGGTTCACGGTTACAGACATGCCGGCAGCGGAAAGCGTATAGCAGGCATTCATGGCATCCACCTTCACGGGTTCGCCCTTGGCTTCCTTGATAATGCCCTCGGCTGTGGGGAATGTGTAACCCTGGAGCACGAACTGCTGACGTGCCACCGCAAATCCCGCTGGCAGGAGAGGCTCGTCGTTCTTCAATACAAAATCCACATCAGCCACAAACTCGCTGTTGGGATTGTTCACCATCTGCTGATACACCTTCATACCCAATTCCATCTGACCCAACTGCATGACCTTACTCTGTCCAGGTTCTACCTTGGGCAAGTCGGTGATGCGCTGACTGAGCACCTGACGGCCATCCTGCTTGAGCGTGATGACAGCATCCACATAATCGAGGGTGCGGAACGTATTTTCATTATAGAGTTCCACATTGCCAGTGCTCATGTCAAGATTACGCAGCCAGATGTGCTGATAATAGTGCTGCACCTCATAGGCATGGGGGTTGTAACTGCGATCGGGGGCAATGACACCGTTGCAGTTGAAGTTGTGGTCGCTTGCAGGATAGCGTCCTGCATCGCCACCGTACTGCCAAATCTGCTTACCGGTAACCTTGCTTGTACTGCGCAATCCCTGGTCCACAAAGTCCCAAATGAAACCGCCCTGATACTTGGCATACTTGCGGGTGAGATCCCAATATTCGGCAAATCCGCCCATTGAGTTACCCATGGCATGGGCATACTCGCACTGGATGAGCGGACGGGGATTGTTGCCCTGGGCATACTTCTCACATCCGTCGTAGCCGTAATACATGGGACAGAAAATATCGGTCTTTCCGTTCTGGCCAGCCTGTTCATACTGTACGGGACGGCTGTTGTCTATGGACTTGATCTCATCGTAGGCCTTCTCGAAGTTGGGACCATAGCCCGCCTCGTTACCCAGACTCCAGATGATGATGCTGGGGTGGTTCTTCTGCACAAGCACATTATTGCGGTTGCGCTCTACATGTGCCAGTTCGTAAGAAGCGTTCTTGGCCAAGGTGCGCTCGCCATAGCCCATACCGTGGCTTTCGATATTGGTCTCGCCCACGACATAGAGTCCGTATTGGTCGCAAAGGTCATACCAACGGGGATCATCGCTATAATGGCAGGTGCGCACGGCATTGACATTGAGTTCCTTCATCACCTTGATGTCCTGGATCATGCGCTCCACGCTGACCACATAACCGCCATCGGGGTCCATCTCGTGGCGGTTCACGCCCTTAAAGATAATGGCTTTTCCATTGACCAGCACCTGGCCATCCTTGATCTCCACCTTACGGAAGCCCACCTTCTGCGGGATGACCTCAATGACTTCCTTGCCATCGCTCAAGGTGGTGTAGAGGGTATAGAGATAGGGAGTCTCTGCAGTCCACTTGTTGGGATTGGCCAGGCTGCACTCAAATGAAGTGGTCTCGTCTGCCTTTGCCTCGGCACGCCATACCTGACGTCCTTCTGCATCAACCAGAGAGAGCTGCAGGTTCTTACCTTTGGCTTTCTCTGTATTCACCTTTACCTTCAGACTTCCATCACGGTAGTTATTGGTAAGGTCGGGCATGGCAAAGATGTCCTGTACATGTGCCTGCGGACGGGCATAGAGATAGACCTCGCGTGCAATACCGGTGAAGCGCCAGAAGTCCTGGTCCTCAAGATAGGTACCATCGCACCAACGCATCACCTGCATGGCGATGAGGGCTTTCTTACCGGGGGTGAGATAAGGGGTGAGGTCGAAGACGGCTTCCATCTTGGAATCCTCGCTGTAGCCCACTTCCTTGCCGTTCACCCAAACGGTGAGGTTGCTTGTGGCAGAGCCGACATGCATAAAGATGCGGCTGCCCTGCCAGTCGGCAGGTATCTCAAACTCGCGACGATAAGAGCCTGTGTAGTTGTTCTTCTCCTCAACCATGGGTGGATTGCTGGTGAACTGTGTGGCCCAGGCATAGCCTACATTCTTATAGATGCGATCGCCATAACCATTGATCTCGAACAGTCCGGGCACAGGGAAGAGATCCCAGGCCGAATCGTCATAACCAGGGGCATAGAATCCCTTGGGCGCAAGATTGTGGTCTTTTACAAAAAAGAACTTCCAATTGCCCTCAAGACTCATGTAACGGTCACTCTCGTACTTGTTGCCGAAGCGTGCCGCCCGCTCGTTCTCATAAGCAAAGAACGTACTGCGCGACTTGACGGTGTTCACCCGATTGACCTCGGGATTGAGCCATCGCTCCGACTTGCCTTGTGCCTGCGCGCCTAACGCACAGCAGAATGCAGCGGATAATAACAGATGTTTCATTGTACAAATATTAATGTTAATATATAAATAATGTGTGCTTTGAGGACAAAGTTAATCGTTTTACAGCGATTTGTGAAAAAATATGAAAGAAAAAAGAAAGGGAGAAACAAAAATTCCCTACTTTTGGGGCACATAGTAATGATTACAGCCATTAATAAAAAAATCAAGCAAGTCTGCGCATCGTTCATGAACCTGATTATGCCCCGGGAATGTCCCGTGTGCGGCAAACGGATGATGCCAACGGAAGAGACGATGTGCATTGGGTGCATGTCGATGCTTCCGACGGCAAACCTTGAAGACAGCCGGGACAACGGAATGATACGTCTGGTATGGCCGGGAACGAAGGTGGAACACGGTCTGTGTCTCTTCTACTACCGTAGTCACAACGCCCATCAAAGACCCGTGATGCAATTCAAATACATGAAAAACGCCAAGCTGGCACGCACCATGGGACAACTGGCAGCCACGGTGATTGCAGAATATGGCATTGAGAAAGAGATTGACGGCTTGGTTCCGGTGCCGCTGAGCTGGCGAAGACATTTGGAACGCGGATACAACCAGGCGGAATGGCTGGCACAAGGCATTGCGGAGACTTTCCGGCTGCCCGTTCATACGAAACTGTTGAAACGTACCGAACACCGCCGTCAGCAAACCCGCCTGAACCGAGAAGAGCGCAAAGAGAATGCGGAAGGACTGTACCGGGCAACGATTCCAGAGCAGATGAAAGGCAGACATTTCCTAATTGTGGACGACGTGTGTACTACCGGCGCCACACTGAGTGCCTGCGCCAAAGCCATCAAAGAGGCTGACCCAAGCGCATGTGTAAGCATATTTGCCCTTGCATGGGTCGGAGAGTAAGCAAAAAGGCAATAAAACTGATAATTTTAACACAAATAAGCAAAAATATAGACATTTTGATATTTTTTTATTGTTTTTTCTTACAAACTATTGTCTATATCTACAAAAAAACTTACCTTTGCAACCGAAATAAATTGAGAAAAGGTAAAAAAGAAAACATTAAAATAACATATACACATTATGGACGCTAAAAAAGTTCTGGAAGACCTGAAAAGACGCTTCCCCAATGAGCCTGAATATCACCAGGCTGTAGAAGAGGTACTTGCTACCATTGAAGAAGAATACAACAAGCACCCCGAGTTTGATAAAGCCAACCTGATTGAACGCCTGTGCATTCCCGACAGAGTGTATCAATTCCGCGTAACATGGGTGGACGACAAGGGTCAGGTGCAAACCAATATGGGATACCGTGTACAGCACAACAACGTAATCGGCCCCTACAAGGGCGGTATCCGTTTCCACAAGAGCGTAAACCTGGGTATCCTGAAGTTCCTTGCCTTTGAGCAGACCTTCAAGAACTCTCTGACCACACTGCCCATGGGTGGCGGCAAGGGAGGTTCTGACTTCAGCCCCAGAGGAAAGTCAAGCGCCGAAGTGATGCGTTTCTGCCAGGCCTTCATGCTGGAACTTACCCGCCACATCGGCGCTGATGTGGACGTACCTGCCGGTGACATCGGTGTAGGCGGACGCGAAGTGGGTTACATGTTCGGCATGTACAAGAAACTGACACACGAGTTCAGCGGTGTATTCACCGGTAAGGGTCTGGAATTCGGCGGTTCACTGGTACGCCCCGAAGCTACCGGATACGGCAACGTATATTTCCTGATGGAAATGCTGAAGACCAAGGGTACCGACCTGCAGGGCAAGACCGTGCTGATTTCCGGTGCCGGAAACGTGGCACAGTACACCGCAGAGAAGGTGTTGCAGCTGGGTGGAAAGGTGCTGACCATGAGCGACTCTGACGGTTACATCTATGATCCCGACGGCATCGACCGCGAAAAGCTGGACTACATCATGGAACTGAAGAACATCTACCGCGGACGTATCAAGGAATATGCAGACCAGTATCCCAACGCCAAATATGTGGCTGGTGCCAAGCCTTGGTTCGAGAAGGCTGACATCGCCCTTCCCTCTGCCACACAGAACGAGCTGAACGAGGAAGCAGCCAAGGCACTCGTGGCCAACGGTGTGATTGCCGTGAGCGAAGGCGCCAACATGCCCTCTACCCCCGAAGCTATCCGTGTATTCCAGGAAGCCAAGATTCTGTATGCACCCGGAAAGGCTGCCAATGCCGGAGGTGTATCCGTAAGCGGTCTGGAAATGTCACAGAACTCTGAGCGCCTGAGCTGGACAAGAGAAGAAGTGGACAGCCGTCTGCACGCCATCATGGAGAACATCCACCAGAACTGCGTGAAGTACGGTACCGAGGCCGACGGATATGTAAACTATGTGAAGGGCGCAAACGTGGCCGGATTCATGAAGGTTGCCAAGGCCATGATGGCACAAGGTATTGTGTGATAAAAGACCCTCCCCTGCAATGTGGGCGGACGCTGCACGCAGCGTCCCTACAATTCCACAAAACAAACAAGAAAAGGTAGGGACGTAGCGTGCTGCGTCCGAAAAGACACAGACGCACAATACCCAACCTACAACAAACAACGAGTCAGCAAGAACAGAAAAACTTGCTGACTCGTTGAATCGTTGAACATCGCACCCCCTACTCTAACACCACTTACCCAAAGACATGACACTGAAAGACACCTCCTTTGTTGACCTGATGCTGCGCCGCGTGTGCAATGTTTTGCTTGTGGCAAATCCATACGATGCCTTTATGCTGGAAGACGACGGCCGTGTGGACGAAAAGATATTTTCGGAATACGCACGTCTGGGACTGCGCTTCCCCCCACGCTTCATACAGGTGGCAAGCCTACAGGAAGCGGAAATACAGATGGCAAGCGGAAACATCGACCTCATCATCTGCATGCCCGCCGCCGAGAACAATGACGTGTTCCAGATTGCACGAACCATCAAGGAAGAACATCCGCAAACCCCAATCGTAGTGCTGACTCCCTTCAGCCACGGCATTACCCGACGCATGAAGGACGAAGATCTGTCGGCATTTGAATACGTGTTCTGCTGGTTAGGCAACACCGAACTGCTCCTTTCCATCATCAAACTGATTGAGGACAAGATGAACCTGGAGCATGATATTGAGAGCGCCGGCGTGCAGATGATTCTGGTGGTGGAAGACAGCATACGCTTCTACAGCAGCATCCTGCCCAGCCTGTACAAGTTTGTGCTGCAGCAAAGTATGGAATTTGCCTCTGAAGCGCTCAACACCTCGCTGGAAACCCTGCGCATGAGAGGACGTCCCAAGATTGTGCTTGCCCGAAACTATGAAGAAGCATGGAACCTGTACACCCGTTTCTCCAACAACACATTAGGCGTCATCAGCGACTGCCGCTTCCCCATGAAGGCAGGCAGCACGGAAAAGAGCGAGGATGCAGGATTCAAGCTGCTTTGCGCCATACGCGCCAAAGACCCATACATTCCGCTCATCATGGACTCCAACGAAACGGAGAACGCCAAGCTGGCGGAACAATGCCACGCACACTTCATTGACAAGAACTCGAAGAAGATGAGCGTGGATCTGCGCAACCGCGTGAACCGCTACTTCGGATTCGGTGACTTTGTCTTCAGAGATCCGAGCACCATGAAGGAAGTGGTACGTGTGCGCAACCTGAAAGACCTGCAGAACAACATCATGACAGTTCCTGCAGAGAGTCTGCTCTACCACCTCACCCACAACAACGTGAGCCGTTGGCTTGCCAGCCGCGCCCTCTTCCCCATTGCGGAATTTCTAAAGGAGATTACCTGGGAGTCGTTGCAGGACGTGGACGCGCACCGACAAATCATTCTGGATGCCATTGTGGCGTACCGCAGGATGAAGAACCAGGGTGTGGTGGCGGTGTTCCAGCGCGAACGCTTTGACCAATACAGTAACTTCGCTCGTATCGGCGAGGGTTCGTTAGGCGGAAAGGGACGCGGCCTGGCCTTCATCGACCACATTCTGAAACGCCATACCGACCTGAACAGCCGGCCGGGCGTGCATGTGCGGATTCCGAAGACCGTGGTACTGTGTACCGATGTCTTTGACGAATTCATGGACACCAACGAACTTTACTTCACCGCACTGAGCGACCTGCCCGACGAAGAGATTCTGAAACAGTTCCTGCGCTCCAGACTGCCCATGCGCCTGCTGGCCGACCTTGAAGCCTTTTTGCAAGTGGTGGACCAACCTATCGCCATCCGAAGCAGCAGTCTGCTGGAAGACAGCCATTACCAACCCTTTGCCGGCGTGTACAGCACTTACATGATACCGTACATCAGCGACAAGTACGACCGTCTGTCCATGTTGTCCAACGCCATCAAGGCGGTCTATGCCAGCGTGTTCTACCGCAGCAGCAAGGACTACATGACCGCCACCAGCAACGTGATTGACCAAGAAAAGATGGCCATCATCCTGCAAGAAGTGGTGGGCAAACAGCACGACACACGTTTCTATCCCGTCATCAGCGGTGTGGCACGCAGCATCAACTATTATCCCATCGGTGACGAGAAGGCCGAAGAGGGCACCGTAAACCTGGCTTTGGGACTGGGTAAATACATTGTGGACGGCGGACAGAGTCTGCGCGTAAGCCCCGCACACCCCAATCAGGTGCTGCAAATGAGCGAAATGGAAATGGCACTGCGCGACACGCAAACGCATTTCCTGGCGCTGGACATGGCGAAGATGGAAAACGGCTTGCTGGACTTTCAGAAGGACGACGGTTTCAACCTGCGCAAGTGGTCGGTGCGCGATGCCGAACCAGACGGAACGCTGCAATGGATATGCAGCACGTTCGACCCCGTGGACCAGTGTATATACGATGGTTACTATGAGGGCCGCAACCGCAAGATTATATCCTTTGCCGGTGTGTTGCAGAATGGTGTGTTCCCACTGCCCGAACTGATGCAAAAGGTTCTGAAGTATGGCCAGGACGAAATGCAGCGTCCGGTGGAGATTGAATTTGCCGTAAACCTAAACGCCGACAAGACGGGTGAATTCTTCCTTCTACAGATACGTCCCATGGTGGACAATCGCATGGAGCTGAACGAAGACCTGGCACAAGTACCGGACGAGGATTGCATACTGCGCTCGCACAGCGCCATCGGGCACGGCGTGTTTAACGAGGTGGAAGACGTGGTATATGTGAAGACCGAAGACTACACTCCCAACAACAACCCTGCCATTGCAGACGAGATAGAATATATCAACCGCTACTTCATCAACCGACGCAACACGCCGACTGACGGAGAGGAAGGGGTGCGCGAATCCTACCTGCTCATCGGCCCCGGCCGATGGGGAAGCAGCGACCCCTGGCTTGGCATTCCCGTAAAGTGGCCACACATCAGTGCGGCACAGGTCATTGTGGAAGCCGGACTGGACAACTATCAGGTGGATCCCAGTCAGGGTACCCACTTCTTCCAGAACCTCACCAGTCTGGGTGTCTGCTATCTGACCATAGACGCTTTCCGCGGTGACGGTATCTACCGCAAGGAGGTGTTCGACGCCCTGCCCGCCGTGCAAGAGACCAAACATGTGCGGCACGTGAGAATGCCCCGTCCCATGACCATCAAGGTGGACGGACGGCACAAGGAGGCGGTGGTTTTGAGGGAGTAGACCCACCCCCTTACCCCTCCCTCTATGGAGGGGAGATGAGTGGTGAGCGAAGAATGCTAATTTTCACAAAAAATGTTCGTTGCCGATTCGCGTCTTCCAGACGCCATTATTGTGAAACCACACACTACCACGGACTTAAAAGTCCGCGGCTATTTAATTTCGCGTCTTACAGACGCCATGTGTTAAAGTTGCCGTATAACCGGATTATTCATATCCGCGGATTCCTGACGCATTGGATTTAGGTCACGGAATAACGAAAAACGTCTGAAAGACGGGAAGCCCAAAGGGCGAATAGCCGCGGGTTCTTGAACCCGTGGAAAATAAACGGGATATATAATGGCGTCTGCAAAGACGCGGAACGGCAGTGAGAAATGATTGATAAGACTATACACACAAAGTCATCCTGACCATACCTTTATAAAAAAATAAAAAATGAAACACAAAAAAGTGAGTTTTCTACTGTGTCTGGCCATGCTCTTCGGCATGTTGTGCCAGGCCGAGGCCAAAGAGCCGAAGTACAAACTGATCTGGAAAGAGGATTTCAACGGCAACCGGATCAATGAAAAGTATTGGAGCAAGATTCCACGCGGAGGTTCGGAATGGTCTGTCCATCTGTCAGACCATCCTTCGCTATATGAATTGAAGAAAGGTAAACTGATGCTGCACGGCGTACAGAACAACGGCATACTGCCCAACGACACCGCCGACTATCTGACCGCCGGCATCTACACCAAAGACAAGTTTACCGTGGGTTACGGGAAAGTGGAGGTGCGCACCAAACTGGAAGGCGCACAAAGCGCATGGCCCGCCATTTGGATGCTTCCCCAGGGCGGAAGATGGCCCGAAGACGGAGAGGTGGACCTCATGGAACGCCTGCACAAGCACGACTACATTCATCAGACGGTGCATTCCAACTACACGGAGGTGGAGAAGGAAACCAAGAATCCGCCCTATGGCGCCACCCCAAAGTGTAACCCCGAGGCATTCAACGTCTATGCCGTGGAGATTCTGCCGGACAGTCTGGTGTTCTCCATCAACGGCAAACCCACATTCTCCTATCCCAACATCCACAAGGAAGGGCAATATCCCTTTGGCACACCCTACTTCCTGCTGATTGACATGCAGATTGGCGCCACATGGATGGAAGCGCCTGACCCCAACGACTATCCCATCAAAATGACAGTGGACTGGGTGAAGGTATACGAACTGGAACAGTAAAGACCCTTTATAAAAAGTGCGATAGTTTACCAAAGTATGTTTTATTCCCACATTTGGTAAACTATCGCACTTCTTTTTCATCAAAAACAACCTCGGAAGAACCTCATTGCGATGATTTCCTCTTATGGTCTAAAACGTGACCATATTGAGAACACCCTTGCTAATAGGTTAATCCAAACTGCCAAAGAGGAACAATATTGCCGTATCCCGTCTCAATATCATCCTTAACGACATAGCCTTGCTCTACATTTTGTATCTGCTTCTGCTTTTTCTTCTTACCACCAACCTCAAAGGTGTATCTATCAGTTACGAGGAAGTCTGAGACAAGAGAGGATGCGATGTCGTGGGCAACCCTCATCTGATTAAAAAAGAAAGTCTCACGAATGGTACCTATCTCTGTATTCTCTTTTCCTAATACATATATCAATGTGGGATTATCAAGATAGACTTTATCCACTCTTCCAAGTCCTTGTATGCCGCCAGTACTGTCACGAAGCTGACCTATTAGTCCCGCCTTCTCCAACCATGCACAAAGATCGGCAATATTATTACGTGAAACCTCCAACTGCCCCCCAAGCTGTGTAAAATTCGGCTTAAAGGGTGCCGCTTGGGCTATGATGGCCAGTAGTCGCTTCAGTTTTCTGATAGTGGCTGGTGTAAGGTCGGCATACTGAGCTATATCTACTTCAAGTGTGGTATTTACCATCTGCATGATATAACGTTCAATGTTATCATCCCTGAAAGGATAATATCCCCGCTTCAGATAGTCGGTAAAATGCTGAAGAGGCAGGAATCCTCGTGGCAACACAACCTCTTGAGCAAGAATCTGATGAAGATTGTAAATAGGCAACTCTATCTGATGAAACAATTCAAGATACTCACGATATGAGAGACCTTGCATCTCAAAAGTCAGAACACGACGGCTTAAATCAGCTACGCCTTTGGATATATCAAGGACGGAAGAACCCGTAAAGAACACATGCAGTTCTGAATGATAGTCGTAGATAAGTTTCAGTTCGCGCGACCATCCTTTGTACTTATGAATCTCGTCGATGAAGAGGTACTTGCCACCCATACGTGCAAAGGCATCGGCCAGGTCAACCAGTGTGTGGGTTGAAAAATACAAATCTTCTGCAACCACATAGAGCGTTTCCTTTCGTGGCAGATTCTCCTTAATGTATTGCAGCACCATAGTGGTTTTTCCTACTCCACGAGGTCCCAGTAGTCCTACGACACGCGCCTGCCAGTCTATACGATCATACATATAACGATGAAACGTGAAAGTCGTTTCACGC
>RHMF01000067.1_pt1 | contig 37472 bp, 60 predicted proteins | sample 5365151 | NCBI WGS metagenome assembly RHMF01 (sample SAMN10266501, study PRJNA497801) | feces metagenome | isolation source: feces | host: Bos taurus | place: China: Prairie of Fairy Mountain | collected 2017-08-14 | reverse complement strand
TGTGGGCATTGCCGGGTGGCGGAGGTTCGGGCGGTATCCCTGCGGTGACCACCGAAGGAACGGGTGCGGCCTATACAGCAACCATTCCTGAAATCACGGAATTGTATAACGGCTTGACCATTTCTGTTACTTTTCATACGACGAATACAACCCACCTTGCAACCTTTGACCTGAACGGATACGGGGGAATGCGCATTTATGCCAGAAAGTTGGACAAATCTTTGAACGAAATGGCCAGTGTTTCCCCCAGCAGTATTACGACCGAAAATCCTGTTCAGATGATGTATTATGCAAATAAGGGATGGATAATAGATCAGTATAGTACAGTGAGCGTTGGTGGCGGCGGTACGGGCAGGAATACGCTTACATCCGGTTCCTATCTGGTTGGCAACGGCGCCAGTTCCGTCACCCTGAAAACCCCTGCCAAGGTGCTGGCCGATATTCTGCCGTCCACGGCTGCGGATGCTGGCAAGGTACCGACCGTACAGGCAGACGGCACCATTGCGCTGGCTGAAGTCAGCGGCGGCGGTGGCGGCGGCAATGATTTTGAATTGATTCAATCGTATACTCTTGCAGAAGATGTGAGTGTTATAACCGTTGAGTGTGATGCAAAAGAACTTGCAATCCGTTTTAATGGACGCATTAATAACGCAGAAGATACTGCCAGCAATGCCAATACGAACGGCGCTGTTTTGATTAATGGAGCAAGAGTGGTAATAGCGTCAATGTATTACACACGTCCTGCTGGAACAGTGTTTAATACCATACACCATATAATGTCGTATGGGAACACCATTACAGGAACAACAGCAGTATTGAGCAGTCCGGGTGGCACCGCACAATTTCTTCATTATGGCGGCCTTGTAGAAGCGCAAAGTATAAATAATGTTGAATTGTGGCTTTCCAATAATACGGATTTGTTTAAAGCAGGCAGCATAGTAGAAGTCTACGGGAGGTGAGTAAATGCGCATTTTTGACGGAAAACAATATCGTGATATGACAGAGTCGGAACTGGCAGCCCACAAACAGGAAGTTACCCGTGCGGAAATGGAGGAAAAATCCCGCCCTCTGACGGCAGATGAAGTGAGCGCCCTGCTGATCAAGGAGCAGATCAACACCCTGACAGTGGACGATAACACGGCCCTGCGCATGCTTTCCTTCTACCCTGAATGGGCAGAAGGCAGGGACTATGCCGTGGGCTACAAGGTGCAAAAGGACGGCAAACTGTGGCGTGTGATTCAGGCCCATACCAGCCAAGCAGGCTGGGAACCCGAAAATACCGCCAGCTTGTGGGAGCAGATCAACGAAACCCATGCAGGTACGCTGGACGATCCCATCCCCTATGACGGGAACATGGCTTTGTACGAAGGGCTGTACTACATGCAGGACTACGTGATCTACCTGTGCACCCGGGACACGGTGAACCCGGTATATAATGCGCTGAGCGACTTGGAAGGCATCTACGTAAAGGAGGTGTAACCCATGATCAGCATGAAAACTTTTGCGGAGAATGCGGTTTCTCTCGCCGGCACTATCACAGAGTATGTGTGGGGCGCGACGGGTGAAAACGGCAAGTGCGATTGTGTGGGGCTGGTGATCGGCGCGCTGCGCATGGGTGGCGTGAAGTGGACAGGCACCAATGGCACCAACTACACGGCGCGCAATGAGATGCGCTATCTGACGCCGCTTGAAAATGCGGCCGAGCTGCAAGTGGGCATGGTGGTGCTCAAATCCCGAGCGCCTTCTCAGAGCGGCTATGATCTGCCGGAAAAGTACAAGCAGGGCGCGGATCTGAACGACTACTATCACATCGGCGTGGTGACCGGGGAGAATCCCCTGGTCATCACCCACTGCACCAGCCCAGGTCCCATCAAGCAGGACAGCAGCGCAGCTGCATGGGACTGGTACGGGGAACTGAACCTGGTGGAACCTGGAGAGGGTACGCCGGACCGGCAGGAAAAAATGATGTATGTGACGGGCGGTCAGCTGGCGCTTCGGAACGGGCCGGGCAAAAACTACCAGCTTAAGGTGTGGATCCCAGACGGGGAGGAAGTGAAGGCGCGGCCTTACAATGAAGAATGGGCCGAGGTGACCTGGGGTAAGCACGAAGGGTACAGCATGCTCAAATACCTGTCGGACTCACCGGGAGACGAAATGGACAGTGTGACCATCACTATCGACCGGGCGACGGCGGAAAGAATGCTGATCGCCTTTGAGAAGGGACTCAAATAATACAGAAAGGTTCAAGGCCCCCATGAGCACTGAACAGATTATTGCATTATGTGCGCTTCTCGTATCCGTTATCGCCATGCTATCCAACGGAAAGAAGGATACGCGGCAGGAGGCGGCTAAATCGGCTGCGGAAAATGCCCGGGTGGAAGCCAAGCTGGACGGCATCAGCGACGGTGTGACAGACATACGCGCAGAGATCCGCAGTATGCGAAATACCGTGCACGACCACGGCGAACGCCTGAGCAAGGTGGAAAGCAGCGCAAGCGGCGCGCACCATCGACTGGACGAACTGGAAAACCTTTTTCATAAAGCCCACCCGCCCAATTAAGGGCGCGGTGGGTATTTAATTGGGATAAAAGGAGGAGGATGCACTACGTATACATACCGAGCAGATTTCCCCGCCAACTGGCCTTATACCAATATCTACGTGCTGGCAGACCATCATGATGGCGATCCCCACTGCGATCAAGGCGAACTGCAGCGCCGTATCGATCAGGCGGCAGCGGATCCTTATGGTCTTATCATCCTCAATGGCGACCTGATGAATACAGCCTTACGCCAAAGTGTATCTGACGTATACGGGGAAATCGCCTCGCCCATGGAGCAGATCGGGCGGCTGGTGGGTATGCTCAAGCCCGTAGCCCATAAGGTGATCGGTGCGACGACCGGCAATCATGAAAACCGCGCCTATAAGGAAAGCGGTCTGGATATCATGCGTCTTGTGTGTCGTGAGCTGCAGATCGAAGATCGGTACGCGCCGGAAGGTATCTTGATTTTCCTTCGCTTTGGTCAAAAGCGCAAAGATCGGCATCTGGACAGGAGATCGCTGCAATGGTATACCATTTACGCCACCCACGGCAGCGGCGGCGGGAGAAAAGAAGGCGCCAAAGCCATTCGTCTTGCAGATATGGCCGCTATTGTGGACGCGGATGTGTATGTTCACAGTCACACTCATTTGCCTATGATTATGAAGCAGGCCTTTTTCCGGGTAGATGTGAGTAATCGCTCCGCTCAAATCGTTCCCAAACTGTTTGTTAATACAGGCGCTGCACTGCGTTATGGCGGGTATGGGCAAGCCCAGGAATTTAAACCCGCCAGCACCGAAACGCCTGTTATCCATTTGACCAGCGGTGACAAGAAAGCCACCGCGACCTTGTAAGCGTGAAAGGAGAACAATATGGAAAATAACATGACGATTCAGAATCGCTTGCGTTCCTGGCCTCTGTGGATGGCCATCGCTGCCCTTGTGATTTACGTGGTCAAGCTCTCCACTGGTTTCGACCTTGGCCCGATCTGGGACGAGCTGGCCAATCTGCTGCTGCCTGTGCTGGTAGGCTTTGGTATTGTCAATAATCCGACCAGTAAAAACACCCTGTAAAAAGAAAGGGGGCTGTTTGTGAATTTTATTTCTCGCATGTCCTCGTATCAATTCCAGCAATGCCGGCAGCATTGCGGCCTTTCTCCTGAGGAGGAGGCGATTATGGACGGTTTAAGAAAGGAAAAATCCATTGTGGCCCTGTCCTTTGAAACCGGCATGTCCACCGCCACGGTGAGCCGGAAAATCAAAAGCCTGAAACAAAAAACAGCCCTCGAATTGTAAGGACATAAGCCCCCGAAAGGGGGCTTTTTTGCTTGCAAAAATTTGATAATAATTGGATCAATCCGCGATGATTTTGTGCGCATAAGCCGATTATAACCTGATTATTTTTCACCCCTTTTTCCTGCGATAATGCAGGCGAAAGGGGTGATTTTTTTATGGCCAATTATCCGCCCAGCTATTACCCGAGCACAAACGCATACGCACAGCAGCCGTCCTATTACCCTCAGAATTTTCAGCCTATGTACATGCCAAACCAGCCCGCGCCCATGATTTCGGGCCGCATGGTCACCAGCATTGACGAGGCGCGCGGCGTGCCTGCCGATCTGGTAGGCGGCGTCACGGTGTGCCCGGATCTGGGACACGATGTGGTGTATGTGAAAATCTTTGACCGCAATACAGGCACCGCGCCGGTGGTGGAATACCGCAGAGCGGACAGTAAGGGAAGCGAAGATCGGCTGGATCATATGCAGCGGCAGATCGAAATGCTGGTTCAGATGCTCTCTGCGCCCACTGAAGGCAAGCATGCAAAGGAGGCTGATACCCGTGTTTAATCCCATGATGCTTTTGCAGGCCATGCGGAGCGGCATGAACCCCATGCAATTTGCCCAGCAAATGGCCATGCAGGACCCCAGAGCCATGCAGGCAGCGAAGATCCTGCAGGGCAAAACGCCCCAGCAGGTCGAGCAGATCGCCCGAAACATGGCCAAGGAGCGCGGAATGGACCCGGACGCTGCCATCCGGCAGCTGATGGGCGGATAAACAAGGCATGCACCACGGGAGCGTACGGCCCGTGTGCAGATAAATCTTTGATTTCGGAGGTGGATTGATTCATGGCAGACAATGAATTTATGACAGGTTACAGTATCGGCCAGAACGAAAGCAAAAACAATGGCGGCTTCTTCGGCGGCGGCGACGGCATTTGGGGCTTTCTGGTGCTGGCGCTGATCTTTGGCTGGGGCGGCGGCGGCTTCGGCTTTGGCGGCGGCTTCGGCGGCGGTGCAGGCTTGCAGGGCATGGCAACGCGCGCGGACATCAACGAAGGCTTTGCGCTGAACAACATCACGGGCGGGATCACGGCGATCCAGCAGGGTATTGCGGACAGCACCTATGCGCTGAACAATGCGATCACGGGCGGTTTCCACAACCAGACGGTAGCGACCATGCAGGGCTTCAACGGTGTTGAGCGTGGTTTTTGCGAACTGAGCCATCAGCTGAGCGACTGCTGCTGCGAGAACCGCGCAGCTATTGCCCAGGTGCGCTACGACATGGCCAACCAGACCCGGGACGTGATCGAGGCTGGCAACGCCAACACCCGCGCGATCCTGGACTTCCTGACCAACGATAAGATCGAGACCCTGCGCAGCGAGAACCAGGCGCTTAAATTCCAGGCCAGCCAGACGGCGCAGAACGCCTTCATCACGGCCAACCAGGAAGCGCAGACGGCCGAGCTGATCCGGCGCATTGCGCCCCAGCCCGTGCCTGCATACCAGGTGCCCGCGCCCTATCCCTACTGCGGCAACCAGTACGCCTACGGCGGCTGCGGCTGCGCGGCATAACGGATCGACGTCGGGGAGGCGGGGCAACCTGCCTCCCCTGAGAAAGGATGTGACAGCATGAAATACTGCGGATATGTGGAAAAACTCTGCCCCCGTCTGGTGATCAGCCAGAGCGTGACTTTTACGGGCGGCAATGTGGTGGTGAACCTGCCTGCCGGGAGCTATCAGAACGGCTGCCAGTACTGCGTGGTGATCGGTCAGAGCATCCCAACCACGGCGACCATTGCGGCGCCTGTGGTATTCACCATCGGCGACGGCACCGAGCTGTACCCCCTGACCAATCGCTGCTGCGCGCCGGTGACGGCCTGCGGGATTCGCAGCCGGACCAAATATGCCATGCAGGTAGCAACCAGCGCAACGGGCGGCAATTTCCGACTGCTGGGCAGACCGGCATGCAGCCCGGATTATTCTCTGGCGGCCATTGACGGCACTGCGCCTGCTGCGGAAGGAGGTGCTGCCGGATGAATACAGGCTTGAAAATGGCATTGATGCGTGACAAAACACAGCATAATGATGATCGGGAGCACGAACGCGGATATGATGGCGGAAACGGCATGCATTATCCTGTCCCCTGGCCCCCCTACGGAGGCGACCCGGGACGCGAAATGAATGACCGTGACCGCATGCCCGTTGAAGGCCGGCGCTATCGGGATGAACGGGGGCGGTATACCGACAGGCCTGCCCGTCGTCGCGCCGAACACGAGGACGACCGCGGCATGCGCTACGGAGAAGACGAAAACGGCCCAGAAATGCGCCGTATTGGCTTTGAACGCGACCCCTGGGAAATGGGTATGCACTACGGGAAAAGCCATGAGATGCAAAATGACGAGGAATACGGCGGCAATATCATTCCCATGCATCGAAACGGTGAAAAGCGCGGCATGCCGCAGCCCATCACCAGGCAGCGTGCTGTGGAATGGGTGGGGATGATGAAGAGCAGTGATCCCGCTAAGCCCAAAGGCGGCAGATGGAGCATGGAAGAAGTCAAACCATATGCTCAGAGAGTGGGTATACCCACAGAAGGACAGGAATTCTTTGAGTTCTTCGCCATTATGAATGCCATGTACAGCGATTATTTTGAAGTTGCCAAGAAGTACAACATGCAGAATAATCCAGCGTATTTCGCCGATCTCGCAAAGGCATGGCTGCATGATGAGGACGCTGTGGAAGACAAGGCCGCTATGTACTATGAATGTATCGTGAAACATTGACCAACATTTGCGCCCTTCGGGGCGCTTTTTCAATTCATATGCAATAAGCCATAAATAAGCCATAGAAAAAAATAATAAAAAATTTTCGGCTGTAAGACGTCTTGAAACTATGCAGCAAAAGCAAAATAAAAACCCGAAAACCCTTGATTTTACTGGGTTTCCGGGCATTTTGGCGGAGAAGCCGGGATTTGAACCCGGGCTGCGCGTTAGCACACTACTCCCTTAGCAGGGGAGCCGAAATGGCCATAATTAAGGATTTTTTTGCAGAAAATAAGCCATAAATAAGCCATAACAAAAAATAAAAGAAAATTGCGAGGGATTACTTTTCGCCTTTTAGTGTGTTCAGCGCAGACAAAAGCTCGTCGTGCTCGATCTGGTTGTAGTGCGACAAGGAGGTTTTGTAATTTCGCTGACGCATGATTTTGACAATAAGAGCAGGAGCAACTCCTTTTACTGCAAGAGAAACATGTGTGCTGTGTCGACCGGAATATGGGCGCACTTCTTCACGGATTCCGAGTTGCGATTTCATTTCTCTAAAGGCAATGTAATAATTGTCTTTGTTCATGCCGAGAACGTATCCCATTTTCGAAGTGCTGGTTTCGCATAAATCCTGCAAAACAGGTTTTATAAAGTCTGGAAATATGATGGGTTTTTGCTTTCGCTCGTTGGTTTTCATGCCAGCGCCGACAATCTGGTTTTCCTCCCAGGAGATCATGCTTTTTTTCAGCGAAAGCAATTCTCCGGGCATCATTCCGGTATACACCATGACGAGGTTCGATGCAGCGATCCGGTCTCCGTTTCCCCATGCGCACCAAAGCGTCTCGATCTCCTGCGTGGTCCATGGCATCACTTCGTCCGACTGGTTTTCGGGCAGGGTCATGAAATCCGTTAAGTTGGTCTGCGTATATCCTTCGGCGATGGCGCGGCTATACAACACAGATAGAAGATCCTTGCAATCTTTGGCTTGATAATAAGTGAGCTTTTCAGCCAGTTTCACCAGATCGTTGATCTGCACCTGATCAATGGGAAGGGGACCAATAGCCGGCTGAATGCGTTTGGTATATGCGATTTGATAGGCGCTCTGTTTTGTTTTTCCGATTTTCCCCTTTTTTCTTGCGGACGGCATGCCCGCCTCTTTATAATCGTCGAAAAGATCAGAAACGGTTTTTACTTTTTTCTTGTATTCTGTAGGCATAGACAATTGGAGCAGCGCAGTATTGAGAAATTCCTGCGCTGCTTTTTTGCTTGCAAAGCCGGATTTGGTTTTTCTATTTCGCTTGATTTTAACTTTTCCGTCATCCTGAATGATAAGCTCATTGCTAATGGTCCATTCAGCGCGCCAAGATGTGCCTGCGTGGTAAACGGTTCCCTGACCATTTCCATGTGTACGCTTTTTTTGTTTTCGTTCGGATTGCTTGGTGCCACACCACGGACAAAATGGCGCGCCCTGCGGCACGTCTTTTTTGCATTTGATGCATTCTGACATGGCTTGGTCCTCTCTTTAATCATCTGTTCAGGTGCGCGGATGCTGCCTGCGCCGTTTTTCGGTGATAAGCTCTATGGTCAGACGGTCGCGCTGCTTTTCCAGCGCTTCAATGCGGTCCTTCATATACTGCAGAGAATCCGCGTGCCGCTGTTCGAGCATGGTGATTTCTTTCTCATACATGGTATGGATCATGCTGATCTGATCCTGATAGTGAGCGGCGACCCGGTCGATATACTGAACATGGTTACGCTCAGCATGAGACAAAACAGCGTCAATGATAGCCGGCTCCGGAGGTTCAACAGATACGGACACAGGTGCGGCGGCAACGGGTTCGGGAACAGGGGTGGGCACTTCCACCACTTGTACATCGTTTTGGTCATTGGAGCACGGAAAGGAGATTACATCATCATAGATGTGCACATCCTCTACGGAAAAAAGAGAGGTGAAATACTCAAAAATTGTATGGCCTGTAACGGCCAGAATCTTGAGCACACAGTCCATTGTGACTTTCTGAATGCGGCCATATAAGTGGTTTCGCAGCGTGTCGGAATCAATGTCGGTTTCCTTGTGTACACGGTTGAACGAAATATTTCGGGATCGCATGAAGGCTTGCAGCACTTCGCCGGATTTTTTCGTGTCAATAAAATAATTTTTGAGGGTTTTCCCGGGATCGCTTGGCATGGTGGCCACTCCTTTGACGATAATTTTCGGTAATCAATGGGATACATGCGAATAAATTCGGATCAGGCATAGAAAAACGAGGTAAATTTCCGTTTTTTTCGGCAGGGAACGAAAAATTCCCCACTATGCAAGACGTCCCCTTATAAGTATGATATGGCTGACCGGCTCAATTGTATATAAACCATACCACAAACGCGTTGGTGGTGTAAAGAGGGGAGCGAAGAAAAAACAGACAAAACACATGCGAAAACTGGGGGAAAATGATCGGTTTTCGGAAAGCGAAAAAATTTTAGGAATACAAACGACATAAATGTTACTCAAAAGTGCAAAACAGGAGGTTTGGAACAGATGGAGGGTTGACGGTTTGAAACGAGATGATAAAATGAAAACAAAAGTTCCAAAAAGAAAAAACGCGCCGCCCCGGCACTGCTTTCCGGGCATCCTGGACGGCATACCGCTCTACGATACATCACCGACCAGAAAAGGAGGAAAACAACATGAAGCACCAGACCGATGAAATGCCCCGCAATACCTTCCGCAATCCCCGATCCGAACGCCACTGGCGCAATAAGCAGCGGGAATTGGAAAAGCGCAGGCGGCACGAGCCTGTGGGTAGGGTGATCTGGGAGGAGGGAGAAGCGTAATGGAAGAAAACCAGACCTTTGTTGATCTTCAAATAAATGCGGCCTATGAGGCGTTGCAGGTGGCCAAAATGCTGGTGGATCATTTCAAAGAGGATTATGCCAATTTGACCCGGGACAGCGACACAGATGTCAAAATCAAGGCCTACGGATTGTTTATGCAAGCTATGTCGACGAGCATATATACCTGTCACGTATGAAAGGGGGCGTTGGATGGACGGACGAATGAATGTATGTTATTACAGCGCGGATGAGCTGAAGGACATGCTGCGCAATGCACTGGAATATGAAGCGTGCAGCCGGGAGCAGATCCTGATGGCGTTGCAGGCGCTGACGGGCGACGAATACGAGGACGACGGCACCGGCGACCTGCTGGAAATGGAAGACTAAAAAGGTCAAAGAAAGTCAGCGAATAAAGGGGGAGCGATGATGAATAAACAGAAAAACAGCAACGACGCCCAGAACACCGGCATGGACAAATACAGTACAGAGGAGATTCGACGCTTCCTCCATTACTTTGCCGACTGTGTGCAGGACAAGGCCGAGCTATACAACGCCTGGGTCCGGCTGCAAAGGGCCTACATCAAGTGAAAGAAAAGGCGGCATTTGCCGCCTTTTTTGTTGATTTTGGTATCCCATAATGCTATAATGAAGCAAAAAGGGAGGGATATACTATGAAAAAGATCGCGTCTTTCGTATTGGCCTTGGTCATGCTTCTCTGCTGCGTTACTGCAAACGCCAGCTCGTACTCAATGGGGATGGATGTATTTACATTCTACTATTGCTATTTGGACGCATGCGAAATGATCGATTATGAGCCGGACATGCCGTCCCCTGTTTTTTCCATGAAAATGGGGCCAGATGGCATGTACAAGGACGATGCTATGATGATCATGTTTGACCTGTCATCGTTTGACATTAAGACTATCTTAATCGATAATGCGGAGGATCCCTATGCAAATCGGCAGATCAAAGCGGTTATTATAGCCACCTGGATCATGACAGGGTCGCTGCCCTACGGGATCAGCGATTCGGAAATGAACCGAATGCTTGATGACCTGGTTGTTGAAATCAGAAATGCCACCCAAGATTCTCCCTGCACCATCGGCGGGTATGACTTCTTTGCTACTGACACCGGGATCATGGCGATGTGGTAAAAAGACAAAATAAAAGCCCCCTGCGGTTCATTCCGCGGGGGTTTTTTTTGTTTGCGATTCTTTAGCCGCCTTTTGCTGCTGCACTTCGGCCTGGATGTTTTCGGCCAGCTGTTCCAGCATTTCCCAGCCGCCTGGGGTTCGGGTGATGGCCTTGAACGCCGCGCGGATGAATTCGCTGCGCTGAGCAAGGGCCTCCTCGATCATGAGATCGTCGGTGACGGGCTCCACGTACATATCGCCTTCGCCGTCCGTCAGCCACATCCGATTGACACCGAATTCGGAGCAGATAACTCGAATGGTCTGTTCGCTTGGATTGTTTTCGCCCGTCAGCAGCTTTTGAAATGCGGATCTCGTTATCCCTATTCGACGTGCGAACTCTGCTTGCGTCATTTGTTTATCATCAAGGATCTTTCTCATTTGGTCGTTGATCATGATAACACCTCCTGCGCATATATTAGCACATTTAATATACAAAATCAATAGGTCGCAGAAAAAATTTTTTTATTTTTTGTCACTTAAATGTGCTTTTGGGGGTTGACAATGTATCTTTAATGTGTATAATATATGGTGTAAGGCACATTAAAGAAACTTCACCTCACCGAAAGGAGCGATAGAATGGAAAAGAACCGCAAGAAGGAGATCGTGGAGATCATTGCGCGGCACGCCAGCGACGATTACCTGGCCGGGTATCTGAACGGCTACAAAGCGGCACAGGGCGACAAGAGCCAGACCGAGCAGGACAAGAAGCCCGCGTGAGGTGCGTATGGGAGGGAAGGAAAACAGCGCATGCCCGTCCGAGATGGAATGCAGAATCATTCCAACTCCGGACGGGATGCCGGACAGAGAGATGAGCGTCAATCATGTTCAGTCCAGTTCGGATTATAAACGTCCGATTTCCGAACGGCTGGGTAGATGTAGCGCAGAAGGTCTAAAACCTTGTCCTGAACGAGATGTTCATCGCGGATAAACCAGAAACAGTGAGCCAATTCCTCAAATATGATTTGGCTGATCAACAGATGGCTGGCGTTGCGAGAACGGATTTTGTCCATTGGAATAAAGATCATTGTGGTATACGCACCCAGTTGATCTTCGTCCAGTTCAACAGAAACCCGTGATGCGTTCAGAAAAACGACTGTCGTGAACCATCCGGGTACGGGGCTTGGGTGTTTCTTCAATTCCATATCAAGCACAACAAAGGCCTGCGTAAAAAGAAAAAGTTCCTGTTCTGACAGTTCACACAAAGTAGCAACAAACAAACGGTCTTTCAGACTGGCAGGAACGGCAGGAACAGAAACACCGGAAAGGCCATTGACCAATTTCAAGCATATCACCTCCTTTCGCTTACATTGTAGGCAATGGAGCTGGTAAAGTCAACAGCCCGTGTAAAACGGGCACATGCGGCAAAGAGTATAGCGCCGGTGCAACTCCGGCGGGCCGCACCACCCGACAGGGACAGCGCTATAAGCGCAGGCGGTGGGCACAGTGACGACACTCCTCCCACGCCGCCCCGCTCGGTGAACCTGTTATTTTACGGTTTTCTGGCAGGCGAGCTGCAAAGCGGGGCTACTTTTTCAAAAATCAGGAGGCGCAGCAAATGGGCATTTTCACAGCACTGGCATTCTTTGGGACACTGGTCGTGCTGACGGGCATGATCGAAGGAATCGGCGCAGCGTGTACGCGGTGGAAAGCGCGAAGGACGTGGAAAGCCCAGCGCGCCGTCTATTATCCCAAATACTACTATTGACCGTGAAGGAGGCAAAAAAACCATGCGGTACACCCAGAATCAGATCGACAAAGCCTATGAAACCAATGAAAGCGAAAGCCTGCAGGACATGGTGCGGCACCTGGAAACAGTGATGGAGCTGGCCCAGGACACGGGCATGGCCGATGTGCGGGAAATGGCCCGGGACATGCTGGGCGACGTGCAGACCCGGCTGCAGGAAGTGCGCGAAATCCTTGATTGGGATTACCGGCGGCAGGCGGAGGAAGAACTTCGGGAATATATGGCGGCGGTCTGAGGGCCACCGTCCCATGCAGGCGCGAGCGCAGGACGGCCACACAATTAAAAAAAGTACAAATATCCACCATGATGTTGGAATTGCCCAGCATGCGAAAGCACATACGGCCCGTCCGAGTGGGGTGCGAAACCCCACACCTGCACCAGCCCGCAAGGGTAAATACATCCATTCAAAATGACCAGTGCAACACACTGCCTGGAAAGGCGGTGGTGGTCATGAAAGCCCCTGGGGCGGTCGTCCAGCCGCCCCGCATGCGGCAGGAAGCACCAGGCGCTGCTATCTTTCCCGGCGCCCAGCCTGTGCAAATCAGGCATGCCGCACCATTCGCCGGTCTACTACCCCCGGCGGAGTCGTGGTTTGTTTGAATACGAAAAAGGCACAGGCCTGAAAAATGGCCGTGCAACCGTCACACCATCAACCCGGCCCGGCGGTATCCGGGAGGAAGGAGGTACATCATGGCGCGCCCGTACGCTCAGTCTTTAGAGGAAATTAAGGCACTTGATTGCGCCACCATTCGGCCCCACGATGCTGCAGTCATATTGAGATGCGATCCGTATCTGCTCAACCTGGCAGCTAAGGAAGGCAAGCTGACGATCAAGCACTTCTTCGCAGGGAACCGTCTCCACATATCCAGAATGGATTTTATTCGATTCGTGGAAAGCGGCGGCACGATGCCGGTGGAAAACGTCGTGCAAATGCGGAGAATGGAGCGGGACATTCAGGAAATGAAGCGGCTGCTTGAAACTTTGCTGAGTATGGAGGGGGCATGAAAATGCTTGGTGCAATCGTATTTTTCGCACGTCAATACCGCGAGGACATGGAACGCTACCACGCGGCCATGGATGACTACTGGGCGCGTAAGCGCCGGGAAAGGCTGCTGAACTGGCTGCTTCCCCCGCGCCGCAGCAGAGGCACGTGGGGCGCTGTACGGCATGAACAAAAAAAGGCGCCCGCGCGGCGGCAACCGTGCAAGGCGCAAAGATTATCATTCAAGCATATTATAGCACAGTTTTTGATGTGATGCAAGGAGGACTTCATTCATGAAACTGACACTGGAAAAAGCAAAGCAAATGATGGAAGCAAACGGCGGTTCCCTCTACCTTGACGGCACGGGTATCACGACGCTGCCGGACGGGCTGACGGTAGGCGGTTACCTCGACCTTGAAGGGTGCACTGGTATCACGACGCTTCCGGACGGACTGACGGTAGGCGGTTACCTCGACCTTCGCGGCACTGGTATCACGGAAGAAGAACAGAAAAAGGTTAGGCGTTTGCGCGATGGCGACTATGTAGAGGGCAAATACCTTTATGCGGACAGCATCCTGACTCATGTGCGTGGAAAGCGGCAGATGGGCGGGTATACGTGCTACATTGGAAAAATCAAGGGCAAAAATGTGGTATCGGACGGCACGCATTATGCACACTGCGACAAGCTGCGGGACGGCATTGCGGACCTGATGTTCAAAACGGCCAAGGATCGGGGCGCGGATCAGTACAAGGGGCTGTCGCTGGACACCGAAATGACGGTAGAAGAGATGGTGACCATGTACCGGGTGATCACGGGCGCGTGCCGGCAGGGCAGTGAAAACTTTGTGCAGAGCCAGGGCGATGCGCTCAAGGAAAAGTACACCATTCGGGAAGCGCTGGAGCTGACCAAAGGGCAGTTTGGCGCAGAGGCGTTTCAAAAGTTCTTTGAGGTGTGACAGCATGAAGGATGAAAGCAATGCTGCGCTTTGTCCCCTCTGCGGCATGTGGGGCGGCCATGCGGACGGATGCCCTTGCGGCAAACGCCTGCACAGAAAGGGGGCGCAGGAATGGGACGCGCAAACGGATGCACCGAGTATGTGTGCGGAAGAATTGCCCTGAATGTGGCCTTTCCTGCGAACGGGGTGAGCTGCCGAAACTGCAATTTATGCAAACGGGAGGACGGCATGCGGTTTCGGTGCATGGCCACCATGTATCTGATTTATGATCTGGACGGCATCCAGTACGGGTGCCCCATCGAATGGGAGGAAAACGATGGAAAAGTTGAAATTTCGGCCGCTGACGGCCAATGAGATCGAAGTGCGCGTCGGGCAGGAAAATGCCAACGGCTGCAGCCTGCTATTGTACAAGGATGCCCGCTGCGATCAGCATATTCTGGATGAAACGGTGGGCCCCATGAACTGGCAGCGGTTCCACAGCCGGGAGAATGCCAACTGCACGGTATCCATCTGGGATCAGGAAAAGCAGCAGTGGATCGGCAAGGAGGACACCGGCACGGAAAGCCGCACAGAAGCCGAAAAGGGGCTGGCCAGCGACAGCTTTAAGCGTGCCTGCGTCAACTGGGGCATTGGACGCGAATTGTATACGGCGCCCTTCATCTGGATTCCATCCGAAAAACTGGATTACAAAGATGTAAACGGAAAAAAGCGCATTCAGTGCGATTTCTACGTGGAAAAGATCGCCGTGGATGAGGAAAGAAAGGTGATCACCGGCATTGCCATCCGCAAGCGCTTCGGTGGAGAGAACAAGCGGATTTTCACCTGGCAGCTGATCAAGGAAGTGGAAGCATGACCGGCTCCATGCGGGATCTGACCCGAAATATGGACGGCACCTACAATTTGACCGTAACGGTGCAGCAGGATGTGCGCGAACTGTACGACGCGCTGAAAGGCGCAGCGGTGGATGTGGAGATCAAAAAACACCGTTCGCGCCGGTCGCTGGACGCCAATGCGTACGCCTGGGTGCTGATCGACAAGCTTGCCTGCGCGCTGGGCATTGGCAAGGCCGAAGTGTACCGGCAAGCCATTCGGGATATCGGCGGCATATCGACAACGGTATGCGTACCCAGCGCGGCGGTGAAGGCCTTGCAGGACGGATGGCAGCACCACGGCCTTGGCTGGCAGTCGGAAACCTTTCCCAGCAAGATCGACGGCTGCACGAATGTGGTGCTTTACTATGGCTCGTCCAGCTATGACACCCGGCAAATGAGCGCGCTCATCGATCACCTGGTGCAGGATGCAAAAAGCCAGGGAATTGAAACCCTGCCGCCCCATGAGCTGGAAAGAATGATGGTGCTGTATGACAAAAAGCATTCTGCAGCGTAAAAAGCAGTGCTATATAACCGGCGCGGAAAGGGACTTGGATCGGCATCATGTATATGCCGGATCCCGCAGAAAGAAGAGCGATCAATGGGGCTGCACGGTGTGGCTCCGGCACGACATCCACATGGATCTGCACCAGAAAAACACAGAGCTGGACCGGAAAATCAAGGCGGAATGCCAGCGCAGGTTTGAGGAGCTGCACGGTCATGACCTGTTTATGGCCGTGTTCGGCAAAAACTACATCAAGGAGGGCGATTGATGTATAAGACCGTGGAGAAGATCAAAAAGCACAGCACGAACCGCGGGAAAGGGCCGCATATACCATTTAACGACAAAGGAGAAAAACAGGCATGAATAAACTGACCATCATTGGAAACCTGACACGGGACCCCGAACTGCGCAGCACGCCAAACGGCGTGCAGGTGTGCTCCTTTACGGTGGCGGTAAACCGGCGCAGGACAGACGGCAGCGCCCCTGAAGCGGACTTTTTCCGGGTCACGGCATGGCGCCAGCTGGCCGACATCTGCGGCAAGTACCTGGCAAAAGGCCGGAAAGTGGCGGTTGTTGGACCGGTATCCGTCAGCACCTACACCGGCAGCGACGGCCAGACCCGGGCGCAGATGGAAGTGACGGCGGATGATGTGGAATTTCTGACACCCAGAAATGAAGCGGGCGAAAGCGCATTTGACGTAATGAAGCAGCAGAATGTCGAAAGCGCCTATCTGCAGCAGGAACGCCGCGCCATTGAACAGGAAAGCAAGGCGCTTGCAGGCTATGTAGAAGTGGAAGAGGACGAATTGCCCTTTTAAGGAGAGAACATGCTGACGTATTTACAGATCTTTGCAGACAAGGAAGAATTGCTGAACCCGTTTGACGATGCAGAAAGGGGACGGCTGCTGACTGCCATGCTGCAGTATGCGCTGCACGATACGGAGATCGAATTGACGGGCAATGAGCGGTACATCTGGCCTGTTTTCCGTCAGATGATCGATCAGAGCAAGGATGCGCTGACCAAGAAGCAGAATGCAGGACGCGCACGTCAGGACAGCATGGGTCAGCAGACGGCAGCACAAGACATCACCGCGCCAGCAGACGGCAGCACAAATGAGCAGGAACCCAGCACCGATAAGCAGACGGCAGCACAAGCACCCATTATTCAAGAATCAAGAATCAAGAATCAGGAATCAGGAAGTAAGAAACAAAAGGAAAAAGGTGTAAAGGCGGTTCCGCACCGCTTCACCGCACCTACCCCTGATCAGGTTCTGGATTTTTGCCGGGAAAACGGCATACAGGGCGTAGATGCAAACCGTTTTGTAAACTTCTATGCTTCCAAGGGCTGGAAGGTGGGCAACACGCCCATGCGCGACTGGCATGCAGCCGTGCGGAACTGGGCAAGCAAGGAACAAAGCCCGCAGGCATCCTCACGCGCTGTGCCGCGTGTGCTTTCCGCGCAGAACTACACGCAGCGTGAGTACACCGAGGAGGAGCTGGGGGGCGAATCCTTGAACGCGTTACTTGCAGAAGCTGAAGCGATGGAGCGGGAAGCGGAAAAAAAGGAGGCTGCATCATGAGCAACAGAAACGAACACGCCTATAACCCGCCGGAAGGGCAGGAGCAAAGCGCGCTGATCCTGTGGGCGAAAGCACAGCGACGGATCCTGCCGACCCTGGATCTGCTGTACCATGTGCCCAATGAGGGCATGCGCGGCGTGGTGGGAGGCGTCAAAATGCAGCATCAGGGACTGAAAAAAGGGGTTCCGGATCTGTGTCTGCCGGTTCCGTCGGGCCATTATCACGGCATGTACATCGAAATGAAACGCCGGAGCGGATCCACGCCAACGGAAGAACAGGTGTGGTGGATGGAAGCGCTCAGCCGGCAAGGGTATTGTGTGTGCTGGTGCCGGGGCTGCGAGGAAGCCAAGAAGGCCATACTGGATTATCTGAAAACGGGGGAAATCGGATACAGCCCAACACGGGGCCGAGGCGGAGAGTACCATGCCATGGAGGCTGAAAGCTATGGACGATAAAGCCTATTGCGTGAACCCGAAATCCTGCGGGAAATGCCAGTATTACAGCCGGGAAAGCAGCCACGGCGGTTTGGCCATGTGCAATTATTACCTGATCACCGGAAAACACCGGGACGAACAGACGCCGGTCAGCAAATGCCGGCAGCGGATCAACGGCCCGCAGCTGAGACTGCCTCCGGATCCGGAGTATGCGACAGGAAAGGGTGTGGCGGTATGCCTGAAATGAAAACACCTGAGGAGATCCGAAAGGCCATGTCATACTGTTGCATGAAGATCATGTGCGGAAAATGTCCGTATAAGCGGAGCATAGACGAAATCAAATGTGATGGTTTGCTGTGCTATGAAAAGCTCAATAAAGACGTCAGGGAATACATCGGGCAGCTTGAATCAACTTACGGTCAAGTTAGCAAAGCCTTGTGCGGCAAGGATTCTGCGACACTGGAAGAGATTCTGGAAGCCGTGAATCAACTGAAACGGGAGCGGGATGCGGCAATAGAAGCATTAAGAAAAACGGATGTTGATTGCAATCACTGTAAGCATGAATGCTTTGAAGATGATGTGCCAAACATCTGCCATGATTGTATCAAAAATTGTAATTGGGAATGGCGCGGCGTATGCGCCGAGAATACGGAGGAGGCCACATGATGGAATACATACTCATCGGCATGCTGGTGATCATTGCCTTTTTGACCGGGATGGTGGTATACCACGACATCCATGTGGAATACATGCGCAGGTATAAGGCGAAAAAGAGCCGCAAGCGGGACCACACCAGGAAATGGTGCCAGTGCAGGGTGGTGTGAGGATGCAGAGAGAGGTTTTTGCAACGAGTAAAACGTGTGAATGGAGCACACCGCAATATCTGTTTAATGCGCTTGATTTAGAATTCCATTTCGACTTGGATGTGTGCGCGACGAAAGATAATGCGAAGTGCGAAAAGTATTACACAAAAGAACAAAATGGATTGTTGCAATCATGGTCAGGAACATGCTGGATGAATCCTCCATATGGGCGCGAAATCGGCAAATGGATGAAAAAGGCAAAAGAAGAATCGAGAAAAGGAAACACTGTCGTTTGTCTTGTGCCGGCGCGTACTGATACCGCATGGTGGCATGACCATGTGATTGCAGAGTGTGCAGAGACGAGGTTTTTGCGTGGCCGCATAAAATTTGGAGGCTCCAAAAATGGTGCACCATTCCCAAGTGCAATAGTCATTTATAAGGCGGTGACGTGATGCAGAGAAAAGTTTGCCACCACTGCCCTGACCGCAAGCCCGAGGGCGCGTGTCGCAAGACGTGCTAAAAGTGGCAGGAGGAGCAGAGGTTATGGGACGAGGAAATGGAAAAGCGCAAGGCGCGGTGCCAAGGGAATTATTATTCCCATCATGCCAGAGCGTGCATCGAGAAGAGATTGAGGGGGCACTGACATGTTTGGAAGATTCAGATGTTGGATGACGATCCATGCCAGGGCGCTGTGGAACGTGGTGTTCTGGGTGGGCCTTGCGGCCTGCATACTGGGGCCTGTGCTGGCCCTGTGGCTGAATGTGCGGGGGCTGCTGCTGAGCGTGGGTGGGTGCTTTGCACTCAACTGGGCCATCAGCAAGGATGTGTAAAGCAGGAGACATACAGGAGGAAAGAAAAACGTGAAAGAATTTGGAAAAACGATCTTTGGTACGCGGCTGCTTCAGCTGAGACAACGACAGAAAATAACCGAGCAAGAGCTTGGCGTAATGACGGATATCAGCTTTGCATCCATTTCGAATTACGAGCAAGGATTGCGATATCCGCGATTGGACAATGCTATCCGGATTGCGCGATATTTCGGCGTATCGTTGGATTATCTGTCCGGTATACAAGAAAAAGAATGTGTGGAAAAACACGCTATGGGCATGTCGGAATACCAGCTGATGGCCATGCGCACCAGCAACACCCGGGGCGTTGGAAAATTGATCAACGGCGTCATGGGCCTGTGCGGCGAAAGCGGAGAAGTGATGGACCTGGTCAAAAAGCACATGTACCAGGGCCACGAGCTGGACAGCGAGAGGCTGGTGGAAGAGCTGGGCGACGTCATGTGGTACATCGCGGAAGTTGCCAATTATCTGGGCATGGACTTGGGCGAGGTGGCGTACCGGAACATTGAAAAGCTAAAACGCCGGTACCCGGATGGATTTGACCGGGAGCGCAGCGTGGAGCGGGAAAACGCCTGATTCGATATAAAGGAGGGATGCACTACGGAAAAAGAACGAATTCCCAAGGAAGTGTATCAGCGAAATGCAAGGCTGGCCAAATGCTACTATTTCTGGCAGAAGCAGCGCAGGGAGATTGAGCGCGACATTCTGCTTGCCAGTGCAGGACCTGGCGACGGCATGCCCCGCGGAAACAGTACCGGCGATCCAACAGCAGCCAAAGCAGGAAAGCTGATCGCACTCCTGGGGGAAGCGGATAAAAAGATTCGTGCGCTGGAAACGGCCATGGACCGCATGCCGGACGAAGAAGCCCGGACGCTGATCCGCAAAAACTTGTATGATCACATTCCGCTGCAGTACATCCCTGTGAACATGTCGGAAAGAACCATGAAACGCCTACGCGCCCTGTACATCCGCCTGGTGGCGGAAGAGATGGGCGAGGCATGAAGGAGGATGAAAAATGCCCCGGTATATTGATGCGGATGCACTTAAAGTTCCCTTTGTAAATTGGCTTAATGCCAATATGGGAACAGAGGCAATGTGCTATCTTATGCAGGAAGTAATTGACGGTATCGATGAAGCCCCAACCGTTGATGCCGTGGAAGTGGTGCGGTGCAAGGATTGTAAGCATCGGAAAAACCCGGAAGAGTGTCCAATGTGCTTTACCGAAGTTGTGGATGTTGTTGGTGGACAGATGTACAAATTTACCGATCTGACAAGTGATAACGGATATTGCCACATGGGTGCAAAGATGGACGGAGGAGCAAAATGAAAATCGGTTACATCAAACGAAATAATCAGGAATTGAATCCACAACTAACGGAGAAATTTACTTTCATTGAGTGTAACTATACACGAAAGATCACAAGTCGCAGTGACAGAATATTTACCAAACGGTTTTATCCGTTCGATTATGATGAAGTGAATACGAATACTGAGATCATGAAAGAAAACAACGGATTGATGTTGGTATGTGAGCCTTTTTTTCTTGACGATGAACTGCGTGAAAAGGTTGTAAAGTGGGTTGAATGGGCGAACAAAGCAGACCCCAAAGATTATGACTTTTTCGCATAATGGGGGGGAGTAAAAATGACTGAGTTGAAACCCTGCCCGTTTTGATGAAATTCTCTATTTTTTCTAAAAGTTGGCACTTTTGAATCATTAAAGTGTGGTAAAACAGTATTGTCGGAAGATGGGATACGGAAACGTGTCCCATTTTTTGTATGATTCTATTATGCGTACAAGTTTAGGTATCCGCTGCGGTCTTCCTCCTGCTGCAGCGTCAGGGTCACAGCCCATTTATGATGCAGGGGTGGGGGCGGGGCTGTTTGATACAGGAGAAGAAAGGCGGTGAACGGATGGCGGACAAAAAACCTGGTAACAGGCAAAGAACAGGAAATGCAACGTCTTTTAAGCCGGGGCAGAGCGGGAACCCCAACGGACGGCCCAAGCAGACAGCAGAGCAAAAGGACGCAATGCAGGCTATCCGTGATCTGGCACCCGAAGCGGCCAGAGTGCTGCACAACATGCTGAAAGATGCGGAGACGCCTGCGGCGCAACGGCTGAAGGCCGCAGAAATGATTCTGGAAAGAGCGTACGGAAAGCCGGAGGCAAAGGTGGCAATGGACGCCAAAGTGGCATCCGGGGATTTTGTGCTAAAGATTGGACCGGGTGACGATGGCGCAGATCATTGAGCTGGATCCGCGTCTGCTGAATGCGGTGTATGTACCCCATTTGCAGAATATGCATAGGTACCAGATCTATTATGGCGGATCGTCCTCGGGCAAATCGGTGTTTCTGGCGTCGCGGTGCGTGTTGGACGCCATGCAGGGGCGCAATTATCTGGTAGTGCGCGGCGTAGGAAAAACCATCCGCGGCAGCTGCTGGAATGAGATCATCAAGGCGATGGGCCGCATGGGCCTGAGAGACTACTTTGATGTGCAAAAGACGGAATTTACCATCACCTGCAAGAGCAACGGCGCCCAGATCCTGTTTGCCGGGTTGGACGACGTGGAAAAGATCAAATCCATTTCACCCCAGAACGGGCCGCTGACGGACATCTGGATGGAAGAAGCCACCGAAGCGGAATACGCCGATTACAAGCAGCTGGACAAGCGCCTGCGCGGCCACACACGGCACCCCAAGCGCATTACGCTGTCCTTTAACCCTGTATACCAGACGCACTGGATATATGGGGAGTTTTTTGGCATTTGGGACGATGAAAAGCAGTATGCGGAAAACGACACGCTGTCCATCCTCAAAACCACGTACAAGGACAATGGGTTTTTGACAGACGATGACCGGCGCGCGCTGGAAAGCGAAAAGGATGAATACTTTTTCAACGTGTACACCCTGGGCCACTGGGGCGTGCTGGGCGATGTGATTTTCCGCAACTGGCGCACCGAGGACCTGACCCAAAAGGCGGACGCCTATCCGCACCGCTATTTTGGCCTGGACTTTGGTTTTTCTCAGGATCCGTGCGGCGTGGTCAACTGCGCCTTGGACAAAGGACGCAAAACCATTTATGTATTTGATGAACTGTGCGAAAGAGGATTGACGAACAGCATGCTGTCTGAACGGCTCAAGCCCTTTTGCGGACGAAACCCCATTACCTGCGACAGTGCAGAACCCAAGAGCATCACCGAGCTGCGCTCCATGGGCCTGGTTGCCATCCCGGCCAAAAAAGGCAAGGACAGCGTGGTGCACGGCATTCAGTGGCTGCAGGGGTTTGAGATCGTAATCGATGTGAGATGCACGAACCTGAAGCAGGAATTGACCCTGTACCAATGGCGCAAGGACAAGGACGGCCACAGTCTGGCCCAGCCGGAGGACAAAAACAACCATTTGATCGATGCGCTGCGCTATGCACTGGAAAACGAAAGCCTGCAGCGCACCGCCACCACCAGCAGAAAGGAAGCGTTTTTTGCATGATTGTGCGTAACCGGGACTTGATCCCTCAGGGCGGACCGCCCCCCGAAAAGATGCTGTGCAGCGTGATGAAAGAATTTGAGGCGGGTATGCCAAGGCTTAAGACGCTGCGCGAAGCCTATGAAAACAACCGGGGCATCCTGCAGCGCCAGCGCGACAAAGGACTGCCCAACAACCGCATGGCGCATGCATTCCCCCGGTATATTGTGACCATGGCGGCGGGTTACCTGTTGGGCAAGCCGGTCAGCTACAGCGCGACAGTGGATCATGAGCAGGCGCTTTTTGCTGTAATGGAAGCCTACAAACATGCCAGCGTGATCAGCGTGGACAACGAACTGGCCAAGGACTGCGGCGTATACGGACGCGCAGTGGAACTCCTGTATGCCAATGAGCAGACCCAGCCCCGCACCGCTGCGCTGTGCCCTGAAAACGCTTTTGTAGTGTATGACGACAGCGTGGAAAACAAGCCGCTTTTCGGCGTGTACTTCTGCCCGCGCAGGGACGTGGAAAACCGGATCACAGGCTACGTGGTGAACGTGTACACGTCGGAAATGCTGTATACCTATTACGCGGAGAACCTGCATGGGCCCTACGGCGCTGCGGAAGAAACGCCGCTGTACTTTGGCGGCGTACCCATGGTGGAATACTGGAACAGCGAGGACGAAGTGGGCGACTTTGAACAGGTGCTGAGCCAGATCGACGCCTATGACGTGCTGCAGAGCGACCGGGTCAACGACAAGGAGCAGTTTGTGGACGCGCTGCTGGTGCTGACGGGCTGCACCATGGGCACGGACGAGAAGGGACGCAGCCCGGGCCGTCAGCTGCGCGAGGATCGGCTGCTGACGCTGCCGGACAATGAAGCCAAGGCGGAATACCTGACCCATGTGCTGGACGAAAGCAACGTGGAGATCCTGAAAAACGCCATCAAGGCGGACATTCACAAGTTTTCTATGGTGCCGGATCTGACCGACATGCAGTTTGCCGGGAACGGCAGCGGCGTAGCCATGCGCTACAAGCTGCTGGGGCTGGAAAACCTGGTGCGGGTCAAGGAAAGCTGGTTCCGGGAGGGACTGACAGAGCGCCTGCGCCGGTTTGCCCATTTCCTGTCCGTAAAGGGCGGAAAGCTGCTGGATGTAGACGAGGTGTCCATCAGCTTTTCCCGCGGCTTGCCGGTCAACGAACTGGAAATCTCCCAAATGGTGGTCAATTATGCCGGCAGGGTGCCGGATGAATTGCTGCTGTCGCAGATCCCCTTTGTGGAAGATACGCAAAAGGCCATGGACATGCTCCGGCAGCAAAAGGCGGAGGCGGTGCAGGCTCAGCGAGACGCATTCGGCGGATACCAGGACGTGCCGACCGGAGAGGATGACGTCTGATGAGTGCATACTGGGACGCCAGAGCAGCGGCCCGGGATAAGGTGTATGACAGGGCTGCAGACCGGGCTGTGCTGGTCACCAAGCGGGCCGTGGAAAACGCCATGCGCACGCTGAAAACTGAAATGGCCGACATCCTCCGGGTGTTTGCCAAGCGTTTTGACCTGACGCGGGATGAGGCGCAAACGCTGCTTGCAGCCTATGCGGACGAAGAAACGCAGCTGGCGCTGCAAAAAAAGATCGCGCAGCTGGTGCAGACAGGCGATGGAAACGCGCTGCGCATGCTGAAAGCCCAGGTGGACGCCAAAGCCTACGCAGCACGCCTCAGCCGTGCACAGGCCATGCATGACGCCATTGTGGTGGAATCGGTCAAGGTGGCGCAAGTGGAGCAGGAAGCGTGCAGGACGGCGCTGCAGGATGTATACATCCAGGGCAACAGCCGCATGATGTTTGACATCCAGAAGGACGCGGGCCGCATGTTCGGCTGGACAGCGCCCAGTGTGAGCCAAGCCATGGAAACCCTGCGGCAGCGCTGGGCGGGCGGAAACTACGCTGCTCGGATCTGGCAGAACGCGGAAAAGCTGGCCCTGGATCTGGAAAGCGCGGTTATGGAAAATGTGCTCAGCGGAAAGACAAGCGAAAGCACCTATCAGGCGCTGCTGGAAGCCGCCGAGGGACACATGCCCACCGTAAACCGCCTGATCCGCACGGAAACGGTATACGTGGCCAACCAGGCCGAAAAAGACGCCTACGAAGAAGCGGGTATTGATCAGTACCGCTATGTGGCGCGATTGGAGGCCCGCACCTGCGAGAAATGCGGAAAGCTGGACGGGGAGGTATTCCCGGTGTACAAGGGGCGCACCGGCACGAATTTACCGCCCATGCATCCCTGGTGCCGGTGCACCACGGAGCCTGCGGACGACGTGAGCGAAATGCTGCGGGGCAAGGGTAAGCGCTGGAGCACGGACCCGGTCACGGGCGAAGATGTGTATGTGCCGGATGATATGACCTACTCGCAGTGGAAAGCCAAGCAAAAGGCCTTGCAGGAAGCGGCGGAACGTGCTAAAATAGAAGAGGAAAACAGACGCCAGGAAGAAGTGCGAAAGCTGATTCTTTCCGACGCTACCGTAAAGGCCGTGAACCCGGAAAAACAGGCGCGCCATATATTGGGTGCTGGGTATGTTTCCGGAAGAAGCTATATTTATGGCGGAGAGGAACAGGCACAAGCGCTGGTGGATCGGTACAGCGGTAGAGGAAATGCTTTTTTCAATATCCGTGGTGAATGGAAAAAGAAGGAAGTCATAGTTTCTGATCGCGCGATTGGAATGGTTATTTCTAAAGATGGGGGAAAAGAAGAAACAAATCGTTTTGTGATTCATTACAGTAAGACGGGCGTTCACATTGTTCCCACAAGAAAGGAGTGATGCACATGCAGAAACCATGGGAATATATTTCAAAGAATGTCCATGTTACATGCGACGATGGGCATGAAATAACAGGAAAGTGCGTCGCATACCTTTCCGGAGAAGATAACGAGCCTGATCCGGAGGCGTTGGTTATCGATTATGTCGAAATACCAACTCAGACGATCAAGAACATTCGTATCATCCATTAAACCGCCAAGCGAAAGCAAGGCGGTTTTTTCGTACAATCATATGAAATGGGCAACAGGCCGCACTCGACTGGGTGCGGCTTTTGCATATCAAAATTTGAACGCGGTGGGGCAAAGGCAACGCCGTGGGCATGGAGGGATGAAACATGAAAAGACTCTTTTACACCTTGATGGATGCAGACACAGGCGCAGGCACCGGGGGCCAGACGGAACCCAAGCCCATGACCTTTGACGAATTCCTCAAGAGCGACCCGGCGCACCAGGCGGAATTTGACCGCAGGACCACCAAGGCGCTGACCACGGCCCGGGGCAACTGGGAACAGGAAGCGGAAGAACGGGTGAATGCGGCCCGTACTGAGGCTGAAAAGCTGGCCAAAATGAACGCCGAGCAAAAGGCGGAGCACGAGCGCCAGAAACGCGAGGAGGAGCTTACGCGGCGCGAGGCGGAGCTGAACCGGCGGGAGCTGCGGGCCGGCGCAACACAGACCCTGAACGACAAAGGGCTGCCGCTGGAACTGCTGGATGTGCTGGATTTTTCGGATGCGGAAGCGTGCAGCGCGTCCATTGACAAGGTGGAAAAGGCTTTTTCTGCTGCTGTGCAACTGGGCGTTGAAAGCCGCATGAAGGGCACGACCCCCAAGGGCGCAGGAAATGGAACTGCCATGACCAAGGCAGAGATCATGAACGAACCCAATTATCAAAAACGACAGGCATTGATCGAAGCGCACAAAGAGCTCTTCTTTTAATGCACAAGAAAGGATGAAAAAAAGATGGCTGTAACACCCAATACCACCACCACTCAGAACTTTAACGTGGACGCCTCCACCATCGATTTTGTATCCCGGTTTAACGCGAACTGGGACGGCCTGCGTGAGATCCTGGGCATTATGAATCCCGTGCGCAAGGTTCCCGGCACGCAGCTGCGCTCCTACAAGGTGACCATTACCCGCGGCGGCGGTCAGGCCGCTGAAGGCGACGAAGTGGCGCTGTCCCAGAGCAACGTGGAAGAAGTGGCCCATAAGGATCTGGCGCTTGTCGCCGATCGCATGCGGATCACTGCCCAGGCCGTGGAGAAGTACGGCGCCAAGATCGCCGTGCAGCGCACGCACGAAGCCTTCCTGAACAAGATTCAGGGCGACGTGATGGATGAATTCTACGAATTTCTGCAGACCGGCACCCTCAAGGGCAGCGAAGCGGATTTCCAGATGGCCGTGTCCATGGCTGTGGCCAACGTGAAGAACAAGTTCAAGCAGATGCGCCTGAACTATGGCAACATTGCCGTGTTCGTCAACGACCTGGACGCCGGCCGCTACCTGGGCAAGGCGCAGATCACCACCCAGAACAAGTACGGCATTGAATACCTGAAGGATTTCCTGGGCGCCAACACCATGATCCTGTCCGCCGAAATCCCTGCGAACACGGTGGTCGCCGTGCCTGTGGACAACATCGTGCTGTACTACATCGATCCCGGCGACGCCGATTTCAAGGAGCTGGGCCTCGATTACTACACCGGCAACGGCGAAACCAGTCTGATCGGCTCTGTCCGCACCGGCGAATACAGCCGTGTATCCGGCGATATCCACGTGCTGTACGGATTGACCCTGTGGGCGGAATACCTGGACGCCGTGGCTGTGTACACCATTTCTGAGTCCTGATAAGGAGAAAAACACATGACACAACTGCTTGACCGTCTGCGCGCCAGAGTACGGCCCGCCAACGATTACAGCCAGGATGAGCTGCTGAACGCGCTTCTGGAAGATGCGGCCGATATGATCCGCGGCTACTGCGCCCGGGAAACCGTGCCGGACGAATGCCGGAGCGCGCAGGTACGTCTGGCCGTGGCCCTGTACAATCGGCGCGGCATGGAAGGGGAAAGCAGTCATTCCGAGGGCGGCGTCAGCTATGTGGTTGACGCTATGCCCGAGGATGTAAAGCACATGCTGCGCCCCTACCGGCTGGCAAGGACGGTGAAAAACGGATGATTTGCCCAGTCCGCGTATACGTGGCCCGTGCAATGCCTGTCAAGAACGCCGCCAATCAGGTAGTGGAACGATATGAACAGGCCCGGGCTTATGAAGCATCGGTGTATCCGGTGGACAATACGGCGTTTGTGAATGAATACGGCATGGCACCCGGCGAAATGCTGCAATTAATCATGGCCCCGTTTGACCGGGTGGAACTCAGGGACGGCGTGTGGATCCATGAAAAGTACAAAATCGGCGACGAAAGACCGCCGTGGCGCGTGACGCGGGTGATGCGCTGGCCAAGGCACACCGAGGTGACCGTGGAGAAAGCGGTGTATATGGATGGCTGACGTAAAAGGGCTGAATGAACTGCTGAGCAAGCTGGACCGGATGCCCGGGCAGCTTGACAGCCAGGTAAAGCAGGCCATGACGCGCACCGTGATCCGCACGGCAGCGGACGCCCGAAAGCTGGCGCCCGGACGCAAAAGCAGTCAGGGCGGAGCAAGCGGCATTTCGCTGCGGCACAGCATCACCCACAAGGTGGAGGGCGGCGGGAAAAACCTGGTCGGAAAAGTGGAAAGCAGCGCGCCCCACGCAGCCTATGTGGAATTTGGCACAGGTCCCCGGGGCGCTGCCAGTCACGGCGGTGTTTCGCCCCATGTGGCGGTCAGTTACCGCAGCACGTCCTGGGTGTATCCCGTGACCAGCAGCCGCAAGGTGCGCGCCAAAAAGAGCGAAGGCGGCGGCAGCAAAACCAAAACATCCACCCAGTTTTACACCACCAGCGGCCAGCCGGCGCGGCCGTTTATGTACCCGGCCAGCCAGCAAAACAAAGAGACCTTTGCCGCCTACATGAAAACGGCGGCTAAGAATGCACTGAAAGGCGGGAAGTGATGCATGATCGAAATCAGAGACCAGGTGGTTGCCCTGCTGAAAAACGCAGCGGCGGGCGTGACGGATGAAATCGTGTATTTCTACCCGCCTCAGCAGGTGAAAAAACCTGTGATAACCTACTACGAAGCAGAGCACAACACAAACGTCACGTTTCTGGACGGCAGCGAATACCTGGAAGAAATTATCTATCAGGTGGACGTATGGAGCGAGAGCGTTGTGCTGAATGACGAATTGGCGGGGAAGATCAGCGACGCCTTTGTGGGCTGCGGTTTTACCCGCCAAAGCTGCTATGATGTGCAGGATGAAAACTGCATGCATAAATCCATGCGGTTCCGGGGGCGTGTGTCCCCGGAACTTGTTGTATATCGATAATGAAAGGATGAATGAATATGGCTGCATCTACAACCCCCATGCGTCCTGCAGGCACTCAGCTGCTGGTGACCTATGACGGCAAGACGGACCAGGCCATTGGTCACCTGACAGAGCTGGGCGAACTGGCGCAGGACAGCGAAGAAATCGACATCACGACCCTGGACTCCACAGGCGCATACCGTGAATACCTGCCCGGTTTTAAGGACGCCGGTCAGATGGCTTTGCGCGGTTACTACGCCCCCGGCGATGAAACCCAGAAGATTCTGAATACTCTGTATAAAAACGGCGAGACCGCCCGCTGGGCAATCAAATTCAACGACGGTTCCCGGCTGGAATTTAACGCCTTTGTAAAGGGCGTTACATTTGGCCCCACCAACGTTGACCAGGTGCCCGGTTTTGGCGCGACGCTGCGCGTATCCGGCGTGGTGGACGAAGTTCCCCCCACGGCCTGATGACCTGACGGGCCGCCTGTGATGCATGGGCGGCCCTTTTTGGTAAGCAAAAGGAGGAAGAAAAAACATGATCCACACCAGCAAATGCGATTACACCCTGAAATATACGTACAATGCGCTGTGCGCGTACGAAGAAAAATATAACCGTTCCCTGCTGCCGGATACCCGGAAGGCAGGGTTTTCCACACTGCGCGGTCTTTTGTGGGCCGGTCTTTTGCACCTGAACCCTGACAGGCCCATGACAGAGCAGCAAGTGGGCGAACTGATTGAGGACGCTGTGAACAGCGGAATGGACGTGATCGACATCCGCAGGGAGATTGATCAGGCCATTCTCGATGCGACTTTTATGCAGCGGCTGATGGAAAAAACAAAAGCCCGCGTGACCAGCAGCCGCGAAAAAGAGAGCGCGAAAAACTCCGCGATTTGATGACAAATGCCTGGGACAACGGGATGGATGCATCCCGGATTCCGCACATGACGCCCAGCGAAGTGCGGGGCATGTTCAAAATGCAGGCTATGCAGGGAAGGATCCGGGCGGCAGAGCAGGATCAGCTGGCGTGGCTGGTCGGCAGTTACTGCGCGACGGCCTTTAATGCACCCAGGCGTTATCCCAGACAGCCGCGAAATGCCAAGCGCATTTTGCAAAACGAAGACAAACCCAAGGAAATGACGGATGACGAAATGAGAGAAACGGCCAAGGGGTGGGCCCGGAGGTGGAATGAAAAATGGCAACCGTAGTTGAAACCCTGGAAATCCAATTTCGGGCCAACACAGGCAACGTGGACAAGGCGGCCAGGAAAACCAAACAGGCCTTAAAAGGGCTGAGCGGCACCAAAGTCAACGTGAGCGCCGACACCAAGGATGCAGACAAAAAGCTGTCGGACGTGGGGAAAAAGGCCAAAGCGATCGGTGATGATGCATCGATTTCGGTACACGCCGAAACCCGGGAAGCGATGGCCAAACTGGATGGCCTGCGAAACAGCGTGGACCGGATCGACACGGACATTACGATCAATGCCGATACGGAAGGTGCGGAGAAAAGCATCAGCAGCCTGATGGGCGTGCTCAAAACATCCGGTTTGCTGATGCTGGCGCAAAAAGGTTTTCAGATCGGCATGGATCTGGTGAACACATCCAGCAATGCAGAGCAGAGCTATTCCCGTCTGCAGGGCACGCTGGGGCAGGGTGCACTTGGTACGCTGCAAAGCTATGTGGGCGGCCTGAGCAGCCAATATGGCTTTAACGAAACGGCGATTTACGATATGGCCAGCCAGTTCATCACCCTGTTTAAGGCGTATAACTACGAAGAACAGGAAGCCACGGACATGGGCATGCGTCTGATTGCCCAGGCCATTGACTACGCCAGCTTTTTCAACATGACGCCAAGCGAAGTGGGACAGTACTTCATGAGCATGCTCAAAGGCAGCTATGAAGTGGGCGACAGCATCGGCATGCCGCTCAATGCCACCCGGCTGGATGAATTTGCAGCCTCGCGCGGTATTCAGGGAGAGGACGAGCTGGCCACCCGTGCAGCGGCCTTTGTCAGCTATGCGGAAAACAATGCCGAACTGGTGGGCCTTGCCGGCGACTGGGAGCGCACAGCTGACCAGTTTGCCAATGTAAGCACGGTGCTGGGTGAGCAATGGCAGACCCTGAAGGAAAAGGCGGGCACCTATCTGCTGCCGGCTGCGACCACAGTCGCCCAGGGTTTGAGCGATATGCTGGGCGCCTTGATCGCATTCACGGAAGAGGACGCGCCGGACATGGAAAACATTTTCGGCGGCATGAGCTTGCCGGAGGAAAAGATCAACGAGATCATTGCGGACATTACCGGCCCGACGGCAGAACTAAACAGCGCGCTAAACCAGTCTTCCGGTCTGCTGGACAAGGCCGTAAACCGTTTTTCGCAGGAATATACCGGCTTGATGGAGCTGCTGAACATGACCTATTCGGGCGGCGGACAGGTGACCCCGGAAACGAATGATCAGATCGGTCTGGCGGTGAATGCATTTGCAGATTCCGCATTGGATGCGGTCAACCAGAGCGAATCGACATTGACCAGTATGTTTCTGACCTTTGTCGGGGACGAATCGGAGTGGACGTCTGCTACAGAAACCGCGCTTGCGAACATTTCCAATTATTTTTCAAGCGTAAAGGAAAGCATCAGTACCAAAACGGAGGAACTGCGTAAGCTGATTTGGGATTCCGTGGTGGACGATGACATTATCGACGCATTTGAACTTGGAAGCATCACCGAAAAAGCAAGAGAGTTGATGCAGGAAGTTTATGAATCGAGCATGATTCAGTATGGCGCAACAGTACAGGATTATATTGACCGGAACATGCGCAGCGGTCAGATCGATGCGAAAAGCGCCATTTCGCTGTATGAAGGCGCCATTGCAGCGGCAGACCAAGAAAAAGCCGAAATGGAAGCCAACTATTCGGAAGTGCGGCGCGGCATTTATGAAGTGGCAGAAAAGAACCGTTTGCTGTATGAGGAAGATCCGGACGCCTACATTGCGCAGTTTGGTGCGGCGCCTGCTACTGCGCAGGAAATGCTGGCAGATGCGGACAGAGCGCACCAGATCCGAATGGCGCAGATGGATGCGGACATCATCAACCGTCTTTCACCCTACTTTTTCACCAGTATGCTGGATGGTATGCAGGAGATCGCTGCAAGTGAAGATATGGACTTCTCCTCTCTCATGAAAGACGTATATTACCCGATGGAAGAGTTCGCGGAGTATGCTGCGCTTTTGCAGAGCGTAAAAAGCAGCGGGGGTGTCTTGAATGCGGACAGTGAAGCATTTCTGTCACTTTATCAAGGCGTTATGACCGTCGGCGGTCTTGCAGAAAATGTGCAGGTAAGCGCAGATGACAGTGTTGAACTGTTCCGCGGCGTGATTGAACGGGTTACAAATGATTTTTATTCCGGGGCATATGCGCCGGAAGGCGTTGACGAGGTGACCGTGGATGCGCCGGGGGTTGTGACATCCCTTGACACGACCAACGGCCTGCTGCGTACCATTGCAGGCAAGGATTTCAATGTGACCATCAACGGGTACACCTTTGGCAAGATGGTCAAGCAGGGCGGCGATTCGTACCATAAAGTATTAGGGAGGGAGTAAATGTGGCAGTATTGACAGTAAACGGCAGCGCCATGCCCAGCCCCAGCAAAATGGACATTCAATACACGGACCTGGGCAAGAGCAGCACAAACGCAGCCGGCCATTCGGTCATGGACGTGCTGGGGCAAAAGCGGATTCTGCAGTGCGTCTGGGGGTATCTGACCGCCGACGAAACAAACGAGCTATTGTCTGCCGTCCGTCAGGCCCATTTTATGGTGCTTGGGTTTTATGACCCCCAGATCGCCCAGGAAACGGAGGGCACATTTTACTGCGACGGCGTCACGGCTCCGGTGTTCCGGTACAAAAACGGTATTCCGGCAGCGTTTCGCGATGTAAAAATTGTATTTCAGGAGCGATGACAGATGGCGACCATGTATGTGAGCGCACAGCCCTTTATCCTGCGGTCCACATGGATCAACAAATGGGAAGAGGGGTATTACCATAATTCCACCTCGCCCAGCACGGCGAAGGCAGCGCAGCTGTTCGCCACCAGTGCCATTCCGGCAGGATCCACGGTGCAAAGCGCGATCCTCAAGATCGAGAAGATCGTAGGCGTGGGCGGCGGCTCATTCACCGCGGACGGTGTAGCCAATGCCAACCAAGTGGACATCACGGACCGGCTGACGCCAAACCGTGACGGCAGCTTTAACGACGTGGATATTTCCTTTACGTTCCGGGCGTACGGCGACGGCGCGGATGCTCAAACCAAACCCAAGGGCACGCGCACGGTGGTGTGCAATGTGCGCAGCGTCACCATCGAAATTACCTATGAAGCGGGCGGCGGTCTGGTATACGACAAGGACGCGTACCGCGCGGCGGCGCTGGGCGAAGTACGCGAGATCCAGCCCCGCGGTATCCTCACCTATCCAGACGGCAGCACACAGCCGCTTACGGCGAAGCACATCATCAGCTATCAGGTGCATGAGGGCGCAGACAGCGGCGTGCTGCTGGGTACGGCGACCAGTGCCAATCTGGAAATCGAATTGGTGAATGCAGACGGCGAATGGCTTGAAGGCGGCGGAATGCGCGGCTACAGACCTCTGATGGGCGCAAGGATCACGCTGGAAGTGGGGCTGAAGGTAAACGGAACCATGGTTTATTCTCCGGCCGGCAGCTATGTGCTGGACGGCATGAACGGTCAGGAAGGAAATCCGGTGCTGAACTTGAGCGGCTATGATGACATGGCAAACACCATGCATCAGACGTTTGAGGACACGCTGCAGTATCCCGCTACGCTAAGCGAAGTGCTGGCGCACATCATCGGCCAGAGCGGGTTATCGGTAACGGGCGTTCTGGCGGCCAACCGCGTCGTGATGATCCCGAAAAAGCCGGACTGGGGCGACGAATGCACACTGCGTCAGGCGCTGGCCTTTGTGTGCGGTGCAGGCGCCAGCTATGCCACCATGACACGGGACGGGCTGATCGCGATTCATCCCACGTGGACACAAACCCCGGTGCTGGAACTGAATCCCGAAAATTATATGACATTGACCCACGATGAGCGGGTCTTTACTTTTAATCGCCTGTCTGTTACACCCCGCGGCGCAGGCAGCGGCGACAGCGATTTGACGGCTGCAACAAACGCAGACCTTGAAGAACTGCCCAGCAACACGCTGTACATTGACGACAATCCGCTGTTTGTGAAAGGCCAGGAGAATGCGCAGACGCTGGTGGACGGCGTTGCAGCGGCGCTAAAGGGCGCTTCATGGCAGGCACTGGACAGTACATGGCGCGGCGATCCGTCCGTGCTGATCGGCACGCGGCTGCGACTGACTGACCGGCGCAGCGTCACACGTGAAACCACCATCATGGGCCAGGAGATCGGCTGGGATAGTGGTTTTTACATGGGCGCGGTGTGCGGCATTGATACCCAGGAGACCATGAAAAGCGGCGCGCTGACGGGCGGCGGCATGATCGACACCAAGAAAGTGGCTGTTGAATCCATCGGCAGCGAACTGCTGGCCAAATTTGCCGTAACAGAAGACAAACTGGCAGACCTTGCCGTTACGGTGGACAAGCTGGCTGATCTGGCCGTTACGGTCGAAAAACTGGCGGATAACGCGGTGACAGAGGACAAGCTGGCGGACGGATCGGTCACGAAGATCAAGGTGGCGGAAGCGGCTATCGGGACAGCGCAGATCGAAAATGCAGCCATCACAAGCGCGAAGATCGGCGATGCTGAGATCACCACGGCCAAGATCCAGGACGCGGCCATTGACAGCGCCAAAATTCAGGATGCGGCCATTACGAATGCGAAGATCGGGGAAGCGGCCATTGGGACGGCGAACATTCAGAATGCGGCCATTGATACAGCCCAGATCGCAAAGGGCGCCATTACAGAGGCGCTGATCGCACAGGGCGCCGTCGGCGCAGCGCAGATCGCGGACGCCAGTATCACGGACGCTAAAATTGTGGAACTGACAGCCAACAAGATCAACGCCGGCACACTGTCTGTGGAACGGCTGGTGATTGTCGGCAGCGAGGAGAGCATTGTATTTGCCATCAACGAGGCAAACGGCACGGCGCAGCTGAGCCAGACCACCATTGACGGCGGGAGCCTCACCGAGCGAAGCATCACGGCAGACAGAATCGTCGCTGGCAGCATCACATCGGATGAAATTGCCGCGAACGCCATCACGGCCAACAAAATCTTAGCCGGCGCGGTGACCACGGACAAATTAAGCGCCATGAGCGTGACGGCGGACAAGCTGGCAGCGGAATCGGTAACGGCCAATAAGCTGGCGTCGGACGTGGGGCGCACGCTGGATTTGAGCAGCAACGAAAGCGTAAAGGCGTCGGTGGTTTCGGGGGTGCAAAACAGCGCCGCCACCCTGACGGCCGAGGAGTTTACGTTGTCCTTTGACGGCAAAAACGTGTTTGAGATCGACCGGGACAGCGCGGTATTCGACGTGGACACCCTGACGGCCACGGGCCAGATCATCGGCAATGTGGTGAACACGCAAAAAGCGGCCACCTTCACAGTGGCAAGCGGCGCCAGCATCCAGAGCGTGATCGATAACCTGGGCAAGTACCTGCTGGGGGATGTCAATATCACCATTGACGGCCAGCACAAGGAAAATGTCACCCTGCAGGGCTTTGTGGGCCATGGCAGCCTGACACTGACGTTTAACAGCGGTGCGGTGCTGACGGGAAGCATCAAAATGATTCGGTGCAGCTGCGGTGTGGATGTGTACGGCCCTGCGCAAACAGAGTGCTGTCTGATCAGCAATACTTCCATCTGCATGCATGTGGAAGATTGTGCGTCTGTAAATGTGCAGAACCTGTACATGACGGGCAAAGGAAATAACTACGGCGTGTATGCCGATGCAAGCCGGGTCAGCTTGTCAGGGTGCAACTTTGCTGGCTTTGTCTACGGTGTGCGTGGAACGAACAATGCCATGGTGTGCATGCCAAACTGCATCGGCGGCGGGGATGGGGATAATGCCCTTTCCGGGTATGCCGTGTGGGCCTACAGCAACAGCATGATCACCCTGTACGGCACACGGCCCATGGGCGCCCTGTCCGATTATAATGGCTTTGGGCTGATCCGGGATGCGGATTCCACGCCCACATCTGCAAGCGGAAGCGTGCCCGTTGTCAGCCAGACCATGACGGTGAAGCCTACCAGCAGCAAGGGTGCCGTGTACGGCACAGCAGACGGCGCAGGCGGCTATGTGCATCCCTGGGGCTATTACACCAATCCTTTCCAGGGCAAGAACGCCGGAGCAGGCGGCTACATGTTCGGCGTATGGCTGTTTGCGGACGGATTGAGCGCACTGAGGACAGCCATCAGCGGCAAGACCGTAGAAGCGGCCACACTGACGCTGAAGCGTGCCGACGCATACGGTGTGGACGGCAGCACGGTGCACCTGTACTACCACGGCAAAACCAGCGTGGCAAGCAGCGACCGGCCCAGCGACATCCTGACCAGCACGGGCCTGAGTGCCCAGGTAGACCGTGGCAAGAGCGTGACCTTTACACTGACAAACGACCTGATCGCCAAGCTGCAAAGCGGCGCGATCCAGGGCTTTGGGCTTTCCAGTGCAGGCAGCACCGAGCTGATGCAGTTTGACGGCACAGTATGCGATCTGACGGTAGTGTACAGCTAAGAAAGGAGAGACAGCATTGGACATCATCAACATCAAATTTGACCAGGCGGAGGCGGAGATCGGATCTCTGGGTATGCAGGGGGAGAACAAAAAGGTGGCGCTGCACATTGACTGCAGCAGCGTGCTGGAAAAGCACCCGGGCGCCGCCATCCTGGTGAACTACGATCCCCGGCTGCCGGGTGAACCCTATTTCAATCTGCCCGTGACGGCCCTGGAAAACGGCATTTACGAGGCCGTACTCACGCCCATGGAGCTGGCCTGCGACGGACTCAAGCGCATCCAGGTGCGCGCCGTGGAGGGCGATTATGAGGACCGCAGCAAGACGTTTATCGCCTATGTGGAAAAGAGCGTGTACGATTTCAGGCCTCCGGCAGGACCAGTGAGCGACTGGCTGGATCAATTGCGGGATGCGCTTGCAAAGGCTGACGCAGCCCAGCAGCACGGCCCTGTGATCGGCACAAACGGCAACTGGTACGTGTGGCAGAATGAAGCTTATGTGGATACGGGTGTAAAGGCGGAGGGCAAGGACGGCGCAACAGGCGCAGCAGGCAAGGACGGGTACAGCCCCGTGTTGACTGTGACGGAGATAGCGGGCGGACGCAGGATCACCATCACGGACGCAAACGGTACAAAAACCTTTGACGTACTCAACGGCGAGAACGCAACAGACGAACAGGTGCGCGAAGCGGTGGACGACTACATGGCAGAAAATCCTGCATCGGGCGGCGTGACGGATGAACAGATTGCCGAAGCTGTGGAAA